>Ga0210407_10000250_pt1 | contig 67280 bp, 67 predicted proteins | sample IncBWC27MmetaG_FD_150860 | JGI IMG/M metagenome (GOLD analysis project Ga0210407, IMG submission 150860) | Forest soil microbial communities from Barre Woods Harvard Forest LTER site, Petersham, Massachusetts, United States - Inc-BW-C-27-M | ecosystem: Environmental > Terrestrial > Soil >...
CCATAGGCCTTCAGCTCGTCTTTCGCCGCGTCCAGGCGTTGCTGGGAACGCGAGCAGATGGCGACATTGCAGCCCTGGGCCGCCAATTGCTTGGCCGAGGCCAGACCGATGCCGTGGCTGCCGCCGGTCACCAGGGCGAACTTTCCGGAAAGGCCGAAGTCCATTTCGCGCTCCGGCCTAGAACGGCCCGCGGAAGCGGCGTTCGTGACTGAAGAAATCCTCGCCGTCGAGATTCGCCGCCTCCAGGCCGAGCATGTCCTCGACGGCGTGCACGATCGTCCTGGCGTTGGGATAGAACTCGTTTTCGAGCTCGCGCACCGTCGGGCACGGCGTGTGGGCAAAGCCGATGCGCTTGACCGGCGCCTTCAGCTTGCCGAAGCATTTTTCGTTGACGCGCGCCGACAATTCGGCGCTGAAGCCGCTGTCGACCCAGTCGCAATCGGCGATGATGCAGCGTCCCGTTCGTTTCACCGATTCGACGATCAGGGTCTCGTCGAGCGGCGCCAGGGTGCGCGGATCCACGATCTCGACCGACACGCCGCGTTTTTGCAGGATGTCCGCCGCCAGGCGCGCCTCGACGTTCATCCAGGACAGACCGACCACCGTGACGTCACGCCCCGGCCGCAGGATGCGGCCAACGCCGAGTGGGATTTCGTACGGTTCTTCGGGAACGTCCTCCTCGGCCCAATAGAGCCAGCGGTGCTCGAAGCAGATAACGGGATTGTCGTCGCGGATGGCCGCGGTCAGCATGCCTTTCATGTCGGACGGTGTCGTCGGCGCGATGACCTTCAGCCCGGGAATGTGGGTGAAGTTCGAGAACAGGCTCTTCGAATGCTGCGCCCCCTGCCCCCAGCCGCGACCGATCACGGCGCGCACCACCAGCGGCACCTTGAGCTTGCCGCCCGTCGAATAGGTGTAGTTCGACACCATGTTGATGAGCTGGTTGGTCGCCAGAATCATGAAATCGACGCGGATGTGGACATGGATCGGCCGCAGCCCGCGGATTGCGGCGCCGAGGCCGAAGCCCACCATCGCATCCTCGGAGATCGGCGTGTCGAAGCAGCGTTCCTTGCCGAATTTCTCGACCAGGCCCCGCGTCGTGTTGAAGATCTTGGACCAGGTCGGCACGCCGATGCCGTAGACGAAGACCCGGGGATCGCGCTCCATCTCCTGCGACATCGCCTCGCGGATGGCGCCGCTGTAGTCAAGCTTTCTCATGAAACACACCTGCATGGAGCCGGTCCGGCGCAGGAATCGGCGCTTCGATGGCTCGCTGCACGCTCGCGCGGATGGCCTTGTCGATCTCCTCTTCCATCGCGACGATCGCGCTTTCGCTCATCTGATGGCTTGCCAGCCTCGCGCGTTGCGTCTTCAAGGCGTCGCGGCTGATCCACTCGCGCTCGACGGTCGCCTGGTCGCGATATCCCCAATTCCAGTCCGTGCCAATGCCGACATGCTCGAGGTACCGGCAGCACTTGATGTTGAGAAACGCCGGGCGACGGTCGCGGTGGGCCTTCTCGGCCGCTGCCTTCGCCAGGGAATAAACGCTCTCGACATCGCCGCTGTCGTCCTCGTAGGTGTCGGCACCGAAAGGCTTGACCGCTTCTGCAAGGGAGCGCGGCGCCTGGTGGAGCTCACGTGGCGTGTCGACCGCATAGCCGTTGTCTTCGCAGACGAACATCACGGGCAGCCGGAACAAGGCGGCGGAATTGACACTCTCCCAGAAGACGCCGGCGTCCGCCGCGCCGTCGCCGAAGAAGGCCACCGCCGTCCGCCCGGTCGCCAGCCGCAGATTGGCGAACGCCGCTCCGACCGCGACCGGAATCTGCGTGGCGACCACACCGCTCGACACCATGTGCCCCTGGTCGGGTGCGGCCAGATGCATCGAGCCGCCCTTGCCTTCGCCCGTGCCGGAGGTGCGGCCATAGAGCTCGGAAAAGAACCGGTCGGTATCGTGCGTTTGCGCCAGGAACGCGGCGTGACTGCGGTACGAGGCGAAGACATCGGCCTTGCCGTCCAGCGCGGCACAAACGCCGACGGGTACGAACTCCTGGCCCATCGACATGTGCATCGGGGTCCGCATCTGGTTTTCGGGGTAGTGCTTGACGATGTACTCTTCCGAACGCCGAGCCAAAAGAAGGCTCTTGAACAATTGTATCGCCGTCGTTTTGGGCAGGGGCTCGCGGGCAAGATTCATCGTTACGATCGTTGTTTCTGAGGTGGTCGGACCATAGAGACCTCCGACTCCCAAGGCAACGGCAAGGTCCGAAGAGCCTTATTGCAACCAACGAGTTAAGGTGGCCTTTTGCCCTCTCCTCCACTAAGTAGACCGCGACAGCGGATGGTAGGATAGACGCACGATGGCTGCTCGACGCGCCCTCATCACAGGCATCACGGGAATGGTCGGTTCGCACCTTGCCGAGTTCCTGCTCGAGCGGACGGATTGGGATGTCATCGGCATGTGCCGCTGGCGCAGCCCGCTCGACAACCTCGCCAACATCGCGTGGCGGATCAACGCCGGCGACCGCGTCTCGCTGCTCTATGGCGACCTGCGCGACACGATGTCGATCCAGAACGTCGTGGCCAACGCCAAGCCGGACTACGTCTTTCATCTCGCCGCCCAGAGCTTTCCGCGCACCAGCTTCGATGCGCCGCTCGACACCATGGACACCAACGTCCAGGGCACGGTGCGCGTTCTCGATGCACTGAAGCAGCACGCACCCGAGGCGATCATCCATGTCTGCGCGTCGTCCGAGGTGTTCGGCCGGGTGCCCAGGGAAAAGCTGCCGATCGACGAGGAATGCACGTTCCATCCGGCATCGCCCTACGCGATCTCCAAGGTCGGTACCGACCTTGTCGGGCGTTTCTATGCCGAAGCCTACGGCATGACGGTGATGACGACGCGGATGTTCACCCACACCGGGCCACGCCGTGGCGACGTCTTTGCCGAATCGACCTTCGCCAAGCAGATCGCGATGATCGAGCACAATCGCATTCCCCCCGTGGTCAAGGTCGGCAACCTGCAATCGCTGCGCACGGTGGCCGACGTGCGCGACGCCGTGCGTGCCTACTACATGCTGGTCACGATCAACCCGACGCCGGGCGCCTACTACAACATCGGCGGCAATCATTCCTGCACGGTCAAGGACATCCTCGATACGCTGATCTCGTTCTCGCCGTGCAAGGCGGACATCCGGATCGAAGTGGATCCTGATCGCCTGCGCCCGATCGACGCCGATCTGCAGGTACCGAATATCGCGAAATTCCAGGGACACACGGGCTGGAAACCCGAGATTCCTTACGACAAGACCTTGCGCGACCTGCTGGACTATTGGCGGGATCGCGTGGCAACGGAGGGGGACCGGTTCCTGACCCGTTGACCGGCGGCAATCCGGACACGGCAATACCCAGAAAGGTTGATGACACTCAGATGCTCATGGCGATTTCCCGAACGCCGTACCGCGTCTCGTTCTTCGGCGGCGGCACGGATTATCCGGCGTGGTATCGGCGGCACGGCGGCGGCGTGCTGTCGATGGCCATCGACAAGCATTGCTACATAGGGACCGGCTTCCTGCCGCCTTTCTTCGGCATCCGTCATCGCATCATCTGGTCCCACATCGAGGCGGTCGGTGCGATTTCCGAGATCCTGCACCCCGCCGTGCGGGCCGGGCTGCAGACGCTCGGTTTCGACGACACGCAGGGCATCGAGCTGTTTCACCAGGGCGACTTGCCGGCGCGCTCGGGGATCGGCTCGAGCTCGGCCTTCGCCGTCGGCCTGATCAACGTCTTGAACGCGATGCGCGGCGAGAGCCTCGACGCGCATACTCTCGCCAAGGCCGCGATGGACCTCGAGCAGAACAAGCTCAGGGAAAGCGTCGGCTGCCAGGACCAGATCGCCAGCGCCTACGGCGGCATCAACGTCATCAAGTTCGAGCCTGACGACTCGTTCTCGGTCACTCCGCTTGGCCTCAGCGATACACGGCGCGACGATCTCGAGAAGTGGTTGATGCTCTTCTATACCGGCAGCAGCCGGATCTCGTCGGACTTCGCCAAGAAGCTGATCAGCAACCTCGAAGCCAACGCAGCGCATATGCAGCGCATGCGCGAGATGGTCGAAGTGGCCGTCGAGATGCTTCATGCCGGACGACTGGCGGATTTTGGCGAGCTCCTGCATGAAAGCTGGAAGCTGAAAAGACGCCTGACCGACGGCACAAGCACGACGACGATCGACCGCATCTACGACGATGCGCGGCGCGCCGGCGCGCTGGGCGGCAAACTGCTCGGCGCCGGCGGTACGGGTTTCATGGTGTTCGTGGTCCCGCCGGATCGGCAACCGGCTGTTCGCGAAGCGTTGTCGCATCTCATCACTGTTCCCGTTTCGGTCGATTTCACCGGCTCGACGATCGTCTATCGCAAGGAAGAACTGCTCGGCATGGGGCAAGCGACGACCCCATCGGACATATTCGGCGGCGCGCGCAAGCGTGCCGTGAAGGAGTAGCGGATATGGAAGTATTTTCGACAAAGCTCGAATCGGTGCTGTTGATCAAGCCGCCGACGGTGTTCGAGGATTTCCGCGGTCACTATATCGAGACCTACAATCGCAATGCCTACTTCACCGCCGGCATTCCGATCGATTTCGTCCAGGACGACATTTCCATATCGCATCGTCACGTGCTGCGCGGCATCCACGGCGATACCAAGACCTGGAAGCTGATCTCCTGCCTGCAGGGAAGCTTCTACATGGTCGTGGTCAACAACGATCCGAATTCATCGCAATACCGCGAGTGGGCCTCGTTTACGCTGTCCGATACCAACCACCTGCAGGTGCTCGTGCCGCCGAATTTCGGCAACGGGCATATCGTCATGAGCGAGCGCGCGATTTTTCACTACAAGCAGAGCACGGAATACGACCGGACCAGCCAGTTCACCCTCTTGTGGAGTGATCCGACCCTGAACATCTGGTGGCCGATCCCGAATCCCATCGTGTCGCAGCGCGACCAGGGAAATGCCAAGCTCGAACGAAGCCGTCGCACGTAGCGGTGGTCAGCCCGACGGATCGGAGGCACCGCTCGCGAACTGGCTGAGCTCATCGATCGCGCAGACGACATGGTACAAAGTGCTGGCGGGCATGAACTTGCTGAGGCACACGCCGTCGCGGTCCAGCCTGTCGTGCCAGCCGCCCGGGGGATCGGTAGTCAGGAAGCGATCCCGCAGCAAGACCGCCAATGAAGCGGCCTTGCCCTCCGACTGCGGCCGCCCCAGCCGAGCCTCGACCAGGTTGGCTTTGACCGCCTCGGCGATCGGCCAGAGCCGACGGGATGGCGCATGGTGGGAGCCGTCGACGAGAAGCTCGTCGACGATCAGTCCCGCGCCATCAAATCCATGTCGATCGGCAAAATCGTAAAGCGCATCGACATAAGGCTGCACCGACCGCCCGGTAATTTGTCCAAAGCGCCGGAGCAGCCAGACCCACTCGTAGTGGTGTCCGGGCTCGACGATGCGGCCGGCGACGCCCTCGGCGGGCTGCAGGGCAGCCGTGAAGTACTCGCCCAGAATGCCGGGCTCGGCGCGGAAGAAACGCGCGGCAAACAAGTCGAACAGTTCTCCCGCCCGTATCAGGTAGCGCGCATCCTGGGAACACTCCCAAAGGGAAAGAAGCCCCTCGAACATGTGCATATGCGGGTTCTGCCGGCGCAGGCCGTCGGCGAGCGGAAGGCCTTCAAGGAAGCCTTCACCTTTGGCCGCCCGAAGGTGGCGGTCGACGAACGCCAAGGCTTCGTCGGCCAAGGCGAGCGCCTGCTGCTTGCCGGTCGCCTGGACATAGGACGCGATTGCCAGCAGCACGAAGGTATGGGCGTAGAAATCACGGCGCGGGTCGGCAACGGCGCCGTCGCGCCGGATCGAGAAGATCCAGCCGCCCTGCCCGTCCCGTCCGTGAAAGTCACGCACCATCGAGGAATAGGCCTGCTCGACCAGCGCAGCAGCGCCCGGATACCAGCCCCGCCTTGCCGCCAGAGCGTAGGCGTAGATCTGGCGCGCCTGGGACAGCAGGCGGACCGGAACGGTCGGTATTCGCTCGGCGCCGAGCGTCAAGCGCTCCTCGAACCGTCCATGCTCGACATCGAAGCCTGCCGTTGCCCAAAGCGGAAGTGCTGCGTCGGTTGCCCAACCGAGGAGAGCGGCGGCCGCCGGCTTCAGTCGTCCTGCCATTCGCGAAGGAGCCTTTGGCTGATGGCTCAGGCCGCCGTGACCGTGTCGGCGACCCGCTCGCCCGGTATGGCCACGACGTTGGCCGAGAGCGGGTGACCGTCGATCGGCCGTTCGAGCAGGCCGGTCACGGGAGAAAAGACGAATATCTCGTAACGCAGGTCGTCGCGCAGGGTCGCCATGAGGGCGTCGGCGCAGTTGCCCTGCGCGCGCAGCGCCTTGTCATTGACCTCGATCAGCATGAGCGGCCGCATCGCGCTCAGCACCGTCACCGCGCCGGCAATGACGCTGGCTTCGGCGCCTTCGACGTCGATCTTCACGAAGTCGACCCTGGCCAGGCCGAGCCGGGCGATCACCGCGTCGAGCGGCTCGACGGGCACGCGCTCCAGGCTGGCGCGCACCACGTCGTCATGGGCGAAGCTGCCGAGCGTATTGTGGCCGGCATGCACGCCGTGCGCCAGATGGAGGTCGGCGAGCCCGACGGCCGCCCCGATGGCGGCCGGCACGACCGAGACGTTATCGAGACCGTTGCGTCCGAGGTTGCGCTGCAGGTGCGCGCGCTCGCGCGAGCTGGGCTCGGCCGCCACCACCCGGCCCGACGGTCCGACGCGACGGGCCGCGAAGAGCGTGTAGTAGCCGTCATTGGCGCCGACATCGACGAACACCATGCCGGGTCGCAGCACGCGATCCAGGAAGGCGAATTCGTTGGGCTCGAACGAGCCGCACACATAGAGGCAAAGGCTGTTGTCGTTGCCCAGGGTCAGGTCGACCGTGGTGCCGCCGTGCCATCGCACGGTGATCGGCACCGCGAGGTCCTTCTCCCGGGCGGCCTCCCACAAGGCGCCGCGCCGGCAGGCCAGCCAGCGGCGTTGTTCGTAGTACTCCTGCGCGAACATCCAGCCGGGTCTCGGCTTCAGACGCGGGATGCCCGGCGCCAGGAACGCCGCGTACGTCGATCCGATCGACGGAGCGTTCACGATCAGCCAGCGGCCAAGATTGTCGAGGTGATAGCCCACCCCGGAGCAAATCCGGTCCCATGCGCTGGAGGCGCTGATCGAGCGGCGCGCGGTGGTCATTCTGTGGATCGTTGCCCCCTCTTGTGCCTGCCCTGTGTGCCGTGTTCGGCTAAACCACCGGCTGCCGAGCGTCAAGCGCGCCCGCATCTTGCCATAGTCCGGTACTATCCCGCGCATTCCGTTGCAGCAGAATTGTCGCGGAATATAATGACTCCCCCTCCGCAACTTGCCGGTTCAATGTCCGCGCTGTTCCTTCGCACTCTCCTCGCCATCGTAATCGTGCTGTCGCCGGCACTCGCATCGGCTGAAGGGCTGCGCGTGGTCGCTCGGGTCAACGACGATGCCATCACCGATTTCGACCTGTCTCAAAGGGTATTGTTCGCCATCCGCACCACCGGTCTGCAGGACAGTCCTGAATTGCGCCAGCGGATGGCCGCCCAGATACTGCGCCAGATGATCGACGAGCGGCTGCAGATCCAGGACGCCAAGCGGATGGGGCTCAAGGCCACCGACGGCGAGCTACAGCAGCGATTCAGCGACATCGAACGCTCCGCCGGCATGGCGCACGGCCAGTTCAGGCAATACCTGCAGAGCGTCGGCGTACCCTTCGAGATCGCGATCCAGCAGATCGAGGCGCAGATCGCCTGGAACAAGATCATCCGCCGCAAAGTGAGGCCCCAGGTCGACGTCTCCGAAGGCGAGATCGACGACGCGCTGAACCGGATGCGGACGAACGTCGGCAAGACCGAATCCCGCGTCGCCGAGATCTTCGTGCCTGTCGACCAGGCCAGCCTCGCCGACGAGGCCAAGCGCAGCGCCGACCGCATCATCGAGCAGCTCAAGCGCGGCGCGCCGTTTGGCGCCGTCGCCCAGCAATTCTCCCAGGGGGCGACCTCCCAGGCAGGCGGTGAACTCGGTTGGGTCCTGCCCGGCTCGCTCGATGCCTCCCTCGATGCCGCCGTGGAAAAGCTGCCGGTCAAGCAGTACTCGGAGCCCATCCGCACCAGCGCCGGCTGGCATATCCTGTACGTCATCGACCGCCGGCAGTTCGCGGCGACGCGACCCGACGACATGCGCCTCAACCTGACGCAGATGACCTTGCCCCTGCCGACCAATGCCTCGGCGGACGAAGTCGCCAAGGCAACCGCCGATGCCCAAAAGGCGATGGTCGGCGTCCGCAACTGCAGCGACCTCCATGCCAGGTCGCACGAGCTCAAGGGGGCGACCTCGGGCGATCTGCAGGGCATCCGGGTGGGCGATCTCGCGGCCAACCGCCAGATGTTCGAGGAGATCCCCAAGCTGAATGTGGGTGGCACCGCCGGCCCCTTCCGGGTCGCCGAAGGACTGCAGGTCGTGTCTCTGTGCGGCAAGGTCGGCGGCGAAGGCCTGCCGGGCCGCGACGTCATTTCCCAGCAGATCCTGCTGTCGAAGCTCGAAGCGGCCGGCCGACGCTACATGCGTGACCTGCGGCGCCAGGCGACCATCGACGTCAAGCAGCCATGACGGCGGCCGCGCCGCTCGCCGTGACGATGGGCGAGCCGGCTGGTATCGGCGGCGAACTCAGCCTCAAAGCCTGGTCGATGCGCCAACGCGGCGCGCGGCCCTTCTTCGTCCTCGACGACGCCGTCCGCCTGGCCACCCTCGCCGACAAGCTCGGTCTCGATGTCCCGGTGCGCCAGATCGCCCGGCCGGCCGACGCCGGCGCCGTCTTCGAGACGGCGTTGCCCGTGCTGTCGGTGCGGCTGCGCGGCCCGGTGCAGGCCGGCCATCCGGATCCGGCCAATGCGCCGGCCACCCTGGAGGCCATCGAGCGCGGTGCCCGCTTGGCGCTTGCCGGCGAGATCGCCGGGATGGTGACCAATCCCATCCAGAAGAAGGCCCTCCAAGACGCCGGCTTCCGACATCCCGGCCATACCGAGTATCTCGCCGAGCTGGCGGGCGGGGTCGACGTCGCCATGATGCTCGCCTGCCCCGAGTTGCGCGTCGTGCCGGTCACCATCCACCTCGCCCTGGCCGAGGCGGTTCGCACCCTTGACAGCGTCAAGATCGTGCGGGCGGGTCGCATCGCCGCGGCCGGCCTCAAGTCGCTGTTCGGCATCGACCGCCCCCGGCTGGCCGTGGCCGGCCTCAACCCGCATGCCGGCGAGCAGGGCTCGATGGGCGACGAAGAGGCTCGGGTGATCGCGCCGGCGATCGACGTGCTGAAGCGCGACGGCATCGATGCGCGCGGCCCGACGCCGGCCGACACGCTGTTCCACGCCGCCGCCCGCGCGACCTATGACGCGGCGCTTTGCATGTATCACGACCAGGCGCTGATCCCGATCAAGACCGTGGATTTTGCCGGTGGGGTCAACGTGACCTTGGGCTTGCCCTTTGTGCGGACCTCGCCGGACCATGGCACGGCGCTCGACATTGCCGGCACCGGCCGCGCCGATCCTGCGAGCCTCATCGCCGCGCTGCGGATGGCGGATGACATGGCCCGCCGGCGTCACAGCTGAGCACCAAGCCCGAAATGGACGCGCTCGCCGGGCTGCCGCCGCTGCGCGAGACCATCGCCGCCCACGGTCTTGATGCGCGCAAGCGCCTCGGCCAGCATTTCCTCCTCGACCTCAACCTGACGCGGCGCATTGCCCGTGCCGCGGCGCCGCTCGCCGAAGGAACCGTGATCGAGGTCGGTCCCGGCCCGGGGGGGCTCACCCGCGCCCTGCTCCTTGAGGGCGCCAGCCACGTGGTCGCCATCGAAGTCGACGCCAGGGCCGTCGCCGCCCTCGAGGAGCTGGTCCGGGCGGCGGCCGGGCGACTGCAGGTCGTCCAGGCCGACGCTCTGCGGGCTGTCCTGGCGGAGCTCGGCCCCTCGCCCCGTCGGATCGTCGCCAACCTGCCTTACAATGTCTCGACGGCCCTGCTGGTGCGTTGGCTGCAGCAGGCGGACCAGGTCACCGACATGGTGCTGATGTTCCAGAAGGAGGTCGTCGACCGGCTGGTGGCCCTGCCACGCAGCAAGGACTATGGCCGGCTCTCGGTGCTGGCCCAGCATGTCTGCACCGTGCGCCGGCTGTTCGACGTCGCGCCCTCGGCATTCGTCCCCCCGCCCAAGGTCACCTCCTCGGTCGTGCAGTTGCGACCACGGCCCGCCGACCGCCGGTTGGCCGATTTGCAGCCATTGGAGAGGGTCACTGCCGCCGCCTTCGGCCAGCGCCGCAAGATGCTGCGCGGCGCGCTCGGCGGCATTTTTGCCGATCCCACGGCGGTTCTCATGAGGCTGGGCCTGCCACCCACCGCGCGGGCGGAAGAGCTGACGGTGGCGGATTTTGTGCGGCTGAGCGAAGCGTTGGCCTTATCCCCAGGTTAATTCGCAATTCCGCCGCCGGGGCAGGCTCAAAAGCGACCAATTGGCTATTGACAATATGAGTGAGTGCTCACTATTATTCGTTCCATGGTCCGCTCCCTGGCTTTCAATCTCTTCTTTTACGGCTTCACCCTGCTGGCCGCGCTGGCTGGCATCATCCTGGTGCCGATCCCGACGCCGGTGATACTGCGCGGCCTGCTGCATTACTGGGCGCGAGCCGTCGTCTGGGGCGCGCGTTGGATCGGTGGCATGAAGGTCGAGATCCGCGGCCGGGAAAATATTCCCGCCGCAGGCCCCGCCCTGCTCGCCAACAAGCACCAGAGCGAGAGCGACGGCATCTTTCTGGCGGCCACCATTCCCGGCATCGCCTTCGTCGCCATGCAGGAGCTGTTCCGCTATCCGGTGATCGGCGCGATCCTCTATCGCCTGCAGATGATCCGCGTCGACGCCTGCGGCGGCGAGAGGGAACGCGAGCGTCTCGCCGAATTCGCCAAGCGCGCCCATGACAGCGGCCGCCACATCGCGATCTATCCCGAGGGCAACCTGATGGCGCCGGGCGAGCGCGAACGTTACCGCTCCGGCATCTACTACCTCTATCGCGATCTCGGCCTGCCGGTGACGCCGGTCGCGACCTCGCTGGGCCTGCTGTGGAACCGCCGCGACTGGCGGAAGAAGCCGGGACGTGCCGCCATCGAGTTCCTGCCCGCCATCGAGACCGGCCTCGACAAGCGCGCCTTCATGCGCCGGCTGGAGGACGCGATCGAGACGGCGAGCGACCGGCTGATCGCCGAATTCTCCGGCCGGCCCTACACCGCCTCGCAGCTCGTGCTGCGCTCGCAGGGCCAGACGGGAGTCGGCCACCCCCTCAGCGTCCCTCGCGCAGCGCCTTGACGAAGCCCGACATGCCGACCTGGCGCTCGCGCTTCAGCCGCTCGGCCGTCAGGATCGCCTTCAGGTTGGTCAGGCTTGTGCCAATGTCGCTGTTCACCACGACATAGTCGTATTCGGCCCAATGGCTCATCTCGTCGGCGGCCTTCGCCATGCGTTGGGCGACAATCTCCTTGGTGTCCTGGGCGCGTGTGAGAAGCCGTTTTTCCAGATCGCGCGTCGAAGGAGGCAGGATGAACACTGTGACGAGGTCTGCTCGCCCCTTGTCCTTGAGCTGCTGGGTGCCCTGCCAGTCGATGTCGAACAGCATGTCCTTGCCGGCATCCAGGGCCTCGTCCACCGGTCCGCGCGGTGTCCCGTAATAGTTTCCGAACACCTCGGCGTACTCCAGGAACTGCTTTCGCTCGATCATGCCGCGGAAAGTCGCCGTGTCGACGAAACGATAGTCCACACCGTCGCGCTCACCGGGCCGTTTCTGGCGCGTCGTATAGGACACGCTGAGTTGAATCTGCTTGTCGTTATCCAATAGCTGCCGCGACAGCGTGGTCTTGCCGGCACCCGAGGGCGACGACAGCACCAGCATCAAGCCTCGCCGCCGGATCGCCGAGGCGCCGTTGTCATTCGACATTCTGAACCTGCTCCCGCATGCGCTCGACGGCGCCTTTCAGCTCGATGCCGATCCGCGTCAGCTCGATGTCGGCCGACTTCGAGCACAGCGTATTGGCCTCGCGGTTGAATTCCTGGCAGAGGAAATCGAACTTTCGCCCCACCGGGTTGTCCGGCCGCGCCTCGGTGAGCAGGCTTTGCGCCTGGGCGATGTGGGCGGCCAACCGGTCGAGCTCCTCGCGCACGTCGGCCTTGCCGACGAGCAGCGCTACCTCCTGGGCGAAACGCTCCTCCGAAAGCGGCGGCGCGCGTTCCAGCAGCTCGGCGAGCTGGCTGTCGAAGCGGGCGCGCAACGTGCCGATCTGCGCCGCCGCCCGTTCGGCCGCGCGCCTGCACAGGTTTTCGATCTCGACGATGTGGCCATCGATCACCCGCGCCAGCGCCTTGCCTTCGGCGGCGCGCGCCGTGCCCAAGGCCTTCAGGACCTCGCCCAGTGTTGCCGAGAGTCCGCGGTCGAGCGCTGCAATCGCCTCGTCGGTCTCGGCGCTTTCCGTCTCCTCCTCGATGACGCCGCGCACGCGCAGCAATCCGTCGGCCGTCGGCGCCAGTGCGCCGGTGCCCTTGCGCACTTCCTCGACCAGCGCCGCGAGTTCGGCCAGCAGCGCACGGTTTATGCGCAGCGGCTTGCCCTGCTGCTCGCTGGTGATGGTGAGCGTGAGCGAGACGTTGCCGCGCTTCAGGTGGGCACCGACGGCGTTGCGTGCCGGATTTTCCAGACGGTCGAAGCCCGGCGGCACCCGACAACGGATCTCGAGGTTGCGGCCGTTGACGCTGCGGGCCTCCCAAACCCAGCGCCGCCGGTCATCCGATCCCTGCGCCCGAGCGTATCCCGTCATGCTTGCGATCAATAATCCAACTCCACTGCACTGCACTGGCCGCGCCGCGGCGAGGCACTCTAGTATCGGCCCCCAGCGCAAACAACGCGCTCGGCCGGAAGGTTATCCCATGAAGAACTTCTCAAGCATCGTCCTCACCGGCGCCTCAAGCGGCATCGGCGAGGCGCTGGCGCTCGACTATGCCGCGCGCGGCGTTGCGCTTGCCCTGACCGGCCGCGATGCAGCCCGCCTTGAAGCCGTGGCCGCCGCCTGTCGCGCCAAAGGCGCCACCGTCGTCGCCGATACGATCGACGTCGTCGAGCGCGAGAAGCTCGCCGACTGGCTTGTGGCGTTCGACGACGCCCATCCGGTCGACCTCTTGATCGCCAATGCCGGAATCTCGATCGACAAGGACAATTCCTCGCTCGACGATTTCTCGGTGATCCGCAAGACGATCGACGTCAATGTCGGCGGCGTGCTGAACACCGTCGAGCCGCTGCTGTCGCGCATGATCGCCCGCAAGCGTGGCCAAATCGCCGTCGTCGCCTCGCTCGCGAGCTTCATCGGCCTGCCCTACTCGGCATCCTACAACGCCAGCAAGGCCTGCGTGCGCGTCTGGGGCGAGAGCATCCGCTACGTGCTGAAGAAGGACGGCATCGGCGTCAGCGTCATCTGTCCGGGCTTCGTGGTGAGCCGCATGACCGCCAATGCACCCTTCCCCATGCCCTTCCTGATGACCGCTGCGCGCGCCTCCGCCGTCATCCGGCATGGCTTGGCGCACGACCATGCGCGCATCGCCTTCCCCATCGGCACCAAGGCGGCAGTGTGGTTCGGCCAGGTCCTGCCCGGGGCATGGACCGCGCGGCTGCTGGGCGCTTAAAGCCGAGTCGACCGGCCCTGCGTCGCGGGTCGATCTGGAATCGCCCCATTGCCGGGGCTGGCGGTTGCGCAGCCAGAAGATGGCGGCCCTGACGTCGGGCGGCTTGTGCACCGTCTGCCGCAGCACCACGGGCTCGCCCTGATTGAACACGACCCGGGTGGTCTCGTAGCTGTAGCCGATCGCGCGTGAATGGAGGGCGCGCGCCACCGCGCCGTCGGCGAGGGCGCGTCCGCGTTTCACCGACTGGGCGAATTCGGACTGTTTCTGCAGCCAGTTGTCGATGGTGCTGTGGCCGACCTCGAACGTGTCGGCAAGGTCACGGTTGGTGGCGCCGGCCAGGCAAAGCTCGAAGGCCTGCTCGGCGAATTCCGGCTTGTAGAGCGAGGGTCGTCCGGGTCGGTCCATGTCCATCCTCCAAAGTGTAGGAGGAGAATGGAGATTACTTAAGTAATAGTCAAGTAGATAATTGAATGTCACTTAAGTATCTGCCGGTCATCCGGCCTGGAGTCCAGGAGTGGCGCACACGTTATTTTTCCGTCATCCCGAGCGAAGCCGCCCAAAGGGCGGCGTAGTCGAGGGACCCCTTCTTATCGTCGAAGGCAACTGAACAGGTCCCTCCGCCGCGCCTCGCTATGCTCGGGTCCGGTCGGGATGACGGAGTTTTGGGCGGATAAGTGGGTACCATCCGACCCAGATATGAAACTTCCGGAAAGCGCCGGCATCACTTCATCTGGTTGGTCAGCAGCGCCGCGGCGCCGCCCTGCTCCCGGCCATATTTCAGCAGCGCCGAGCGGCCGCCGGCGGCATAGGCGGCGACCGCCCCCAGCAGCCGCTTGAGCTGGTCGGGGCTCGAGCGGTCGAACTTGCAGTAGGCGCCGCGCGTCAGCTTGGCGATCTGGGGAAATATCCGTGAGGCCGTGCGGTCCTCACCCTCCTGGAACACGAACACCGGCAGGCCGAGCAGGCCCAGTTGACCCGCCTCGTGACCGATGGCGTCGACATCCTCCTCGCAGCAGTCGCCGACGAAGATCACGGCATCGAGCCTGCTCTCGCGCCGCTGCTCGCCGGCATAGCGCAGCAGCCGGCCGATCTGCGTGCGGCCGGCCAGGCAGCGCACCGCGCTCATCAGCCGTGCCAGCTCGCGGCCGTCCGAGGTCCAGCGACTGACCTTGAACTCGTCGAAGCCGCGATAGAAGGCCAGGCGCACGTCCAGCCCGCCCAGCGCCTGCGCGGCCACGAACATCTCGCCCTGGATGGTGCAGGCATGATCCCAGGTCGACTCACGGCTCGCCGTGGCGTCCATGCCGAACAGCAGGCGGCCGCGGCTGCCGGGCGTCCGGTTGACCGGCAGACGCTCGACGGCGCGCACGAAGTCGTCGATCTCGTTCGCACCTGCGGTAGACGGCACCTTGCGGTCTTCGGCCATAGCTTTTGACCCCCTCCGGCGCGTTGAATATGGTGCGCGGCGCGCCCTGCGCCAATGTAAACATGACCGGAAACGCTCCGACCTTCGCCACGCTGTTTCTGCGGGTCTTCCTGCCGTTCGCGTTCGCCTATTTCCTGTCCTACATCTTCCGCGGCGTGAACGCCGTGATCTTTCCCTATCTCGAACGCGATATCGGCATCACCGCGGGCGACCTCGGGCTGCTGACCTCGGCCTTCTTCCTGTTCTTCGCCGGCTGCCAGCCGGTGCTGGGCGTGGCACTCGATCGCTACGGGCCACGCCGCGTGCAGGCGGCTCTCCTGGCCATCGCGGCAGCGGGCTCGGCCTTGTTCGGCCTGAGCCTCTCGCTCGGCGAACTGATCCTGGCCCGCGCGCTGATCGGGCTGGGCTTCGCCGGCGGGCTGATGGCGGCCATCAAGGCCATCACGCTGTGGTATCCGCCGCGGCGCTGGGGCGTGATCACCGGCCTGCACATGATGGCCGGCGGGCTGGGCTCGATGGCCGCGACGCTCCCCGTGCAATGGTCGCTCTCGGTCATGAGCTGGCAGGGCCTGTTCTTCTGGCTGGCCGGCCTCTGCCTCGCCACAGGGGCGATCCTGTTCGTCGCCGTCCCCGAACGCGCCGCGAGCGGCGCCAAGGACACGCTCGGCGAGCAGTTCCGCATCACCGGCATCGTGCTGACCGACGGCTTCTACTGGCGCATCCAGCCGCTGCTTTCCATCCAGCAGCTCGCCTTTATCGGCTGCATCACGCTGTGGATCGGCCCCTGGCTGCGCGACGTGGGCGGCATCGCCGCCGAGGCGCGCGCCGACATCCAGCTCATCACCACGGCGGTCATGACGTTGGGCTTCGCGCTGAGTGGCGTGGTCTCGGGCGCCTTCCGCCGAATCGGCGTCAGCGAGTTCGGATCGGTCGGCATCACCAGCTTCCTGTTCGCGCTGGTCTGCGGCTGGCTGGCGTTCCTGCCCGCGTTCCATCCCGCCGTGGCATGGCCATTGTTCGGCTTTTTGGGCGCCTGCCCCATCCAGTACATGCCGCTGATGGTGTCGTCGTTCCCCGCCCACTATGCCGGCCGGGTCAGCACCAGCAGCAACCTCGTGGTGTTCAGCGTGATCTTCGCCGGGCAGTGGGCGATCGGAAAGATCGTCGCCCTGTGGCCCAAGACCGCCACCGGCTATGCGCCGGACGGCTACAGCTGGGCGTTCGGGATCCTGTTCATCCTGCAGCTTGCGGGTCTGGCATGGCTGGTGCTGTCGCGGGCGCGGCCGATGGCGCGGCCGCATCTGGTCGCGGCAGATTGAGCGCAGCCACGAGGTCGCGCACCTCCTGACGCGCCGCGACGTGGCTCAGCGTCAGCGACGGACCGCCGTTGCCGCGCTTGAGATCGAGCAGGGTGAGGCCATTCAGGAACAGCTCCTTGTAGATCACGCGTTCGCTCAAGCCGGCGGCGACGCGAAAGCCGATGCGCCGCGCCAGCGCCGCGAGGACGGTGCCCATGTCGCGCTTGTTGCGTGCCGCCAGCGAGGACAGCCGATTGCGCATCACGATCCAATCGACCGGCCGGCCGCCCTGGACGGCGCGAAGCTGACGTTGTTTCCACACCGCCTCGGCATAGATCGACGGACGGACGATCTTGAGCGTGTCGGGATCGACGCGAGCCAAGAGGTCGAGATCGATGAAGCTGTCGTTGAGCGGCGTCAGCAGCGTGTCGGCCCAGGTATGGGCGAGCCGCGACAGGTGGGTGTCGCTGCCCGGCGTGTCGATGATCACGAAATCGACGGCGCCGATGACCTGCTCCAGAGCGGCTTCGAACCGCGCCCTCTCGTCGGCTTCGGCGGCCGCTCGGTCGGGCAGGATCGAAAGCGGCACTGCCGCGTGAACCGGCATCGGCAGGTCGACGCCCTTGCGTTTGCAGTAGGCGGCACGGTTCTCGATGTAGCGGCCAAGCGTGCCCTGGCGCGCATCAAGGTCGAGCGTGGCCACCTTGGCGCCGTCGCCCAGCAGCGACACGGCGATGTGCAGCGCCGCGGTCGATTTGCCCGAGCCGCCCTTTTCGTTGCCGATCACCAGCAGGTGGGCGCGACCCGCCGTCCGGGCCGCCTGGGTCTGGGCGATGCTCGGATTGGGCGCCGGTTGGAAGCCGCTGCTCACGCCGCTTTGCGAATCCAGACGGCGGTGTCGTGGAACACCGCCCCGCCGTGCGGCCAGCCGGGATCGGCCGAGGTCAGCGCATTGATGCCGATGCCGGTCTCGAAGTTGCGGTTGGGCCAGATGCCTTCGACCACGACGACGCCCTTCTGCTGGCCGGCCTTGGGCCTGCAGCGCACGATGGTCTTGCCGCGCTCGTTGCCGATCTCAAGCCGGTCGCCCTCGGCGGCGCCCAACGCCGCGCAGTCATCGGGGTTCATCATCACGGTCGGCCGCACCTCGCGCTTCTGGCTGCTCGGCGTCTCGGTGAAGGTCGAATTCAGGAAGGTGCGCGCCGGCGCTGCGACCATGCGGAACGGCTTGTCGGCCGTGGCATTGTCGATCACGTCGAAATGGTCGGGCAGCGCCGGCATGTCCTTGCCGCGCGGGCCATAGGCCGCCCAGTCGGGCTTGAAGCGGTATTTCTTGTCGGGCCAGGCGAAGCCGTCGAGGAAGTGCGAGGTCTCGAAGCCCAGGTGGAAATCCTGGCCGCCCTTTCGCCAGTTGGTCTCGGCGTCCCACATGCCCGAGTCTTTCAGCGTCTCGTCCATGATCTCCCACGCGGTCATGTCGAAGCCGCGATGCCTCGCACCCAGGCGTTTGGCGAGTTCGGCGATCACGTAGTGGTTCTCGCGGCACTCGCCCGGCGGCTCGATCACCGCCTTGGTGACCTGGAAGAAGGTATGGCCGCTTGCCGTGTAGAAATCGTCGTGCTCGAGGAACATCGTGGCCGGCAGCACGATATCGGCGAAGGCCGCCGTCTCGGTCAGGAACTGCTCATGCACGCAGGTGAACAGGTCCTCGCGCCTAAAGCCCTTGTGCACAAGCTCGAGTTCCGGGCAGACCATCGCCGGGTTGGTGTTCTGGATCAGCAGCGCCGTCACCGGCGGACCGTCCTTCAAGGCCTCGCGGTCGCCCGTCAGGATCGGCCCGAGCCGCGACTGATCGAGCTCGCGGATCGAGGTATCGACCACGTCGAGGCCTTCGATCAGCGTCCTCTTGATCGGGTACATGCCGGTGTGGCCGTACAGCGCGCCGCCGCCCTTGTATTTCCACGCGCCGGTCACCGCCGGCAGCGACGTGACGGCATGCATGTTGGCAGCACCATTGCGGCTGCGGCTGAAGCCGTGATGGCAGCGGATGAACGAGGCCTTGGTCCGGCCGTAGAGCCGCGCAAAGGAAACGATCTCCTCGACGCCAAGCCCGGTGATCTTCGACGCCCACTCCGGCGTACGCTCGGCAACGTGTGCCGCCAATTCGTCCGGCGCATCGGTGTAGCGGCGCATATAGTCCCAGTCGGCATAGCCCTCCTTGAAGAGCACATGCATGATCGCGACCGCTAGCGCGCCATCGGTGCCGGGACGCACCGCGAGATGGATGTCGGCCTGCTCGGCCGTGCCGGTGCGGTAGGGATCGACCACGACCAGCTTGGCGCCGCGCTTCTTGGCGCGCATGGCGTGGGTCATGACGTTGACCTGGGTGTTGACCGGATTGCCGCCCCAGATCACGACCAGATCGGAATGCTCGTCGACTTCGCGCACATCGGCGCCGCGCTTGGCGCCCACACCCGCAATCCAGCCGGTGTCGGAGAGCGTGACGCAGATGGTCGAGAAATAGTTCGAGTATTTCATCGCGTGGCGCAGCCGGTTGATGCCGTCCCGCTGCACCAGCCCCATCGTGCCGGCGTAGTAGTAGGGCCACACCGTCTCGCCGCCGTGCTGGCGCGCCTTGGCGATAAACTGCTCGGCCACGATGTCGAGCGCGTCGGCCCACGAGATCTCGGCGAACTGCCTGGACCCTTTCGGTCCGACCCGGCGCAGCGGCTTCATCAGGCGGTCGGGGTGATGGATGCGCTCGGCGTAGCGGGCGACCTTCTCGCAGATCACGCCCGCGGTGTAGTCATTGCGCATCGAGCCGCGCACCCGGCCGATGCGCCTGGCATCGAGACGTTCGACATCGAGCGCACAGGTGCTGGTGCAGTCGTGCGGGCAGACCGAGGGAACGATGGTGACGCCCGACTCCGCGGTTTTGCCGCGCGATGCCGGAGGGTAGGAATGGTCGTCGGGGGCCATGCTGCAGAATAGCGCCGCTGGCAGCGCATGGTCCACATGCCATAGAGTGCCGCCGCGATGATCCCCCACGGCGTCTCCTACGAAGAAGCGATGCGGCAATTTCGCTGGCCCCGGCCGGAGCGGTTCAACATCGGCTGGGCGGTGTGCGAACGCCATCCGTCGCACGCGCTGGCGCTGATCGTCGAGAACGCCGATGGATCGGTGCGCAACTGGACGTTCGGCCAGCTCCTGACCGCGAGTTCGCGGCTCGCCAATGCGCTTAGCGCGCACGGCATCGAGAAAGGCGACCGGGTCGGCGTGTTCCTGAGCCAGAGCGCCGAGCTCACGCTCTGCCATCTCGCCGGCTATCGCATGGGCGCCGTCGTGCTGCCGCTGTTCACGCTGTTCGGCGAAGAGGCGCTCGAGTATCGCATGGCCAATGCCGAGGCCTCGGCGCTGATCACCGACATGTCCCAGCTCCCCAAGGTGCTGGCGGTGCGCGATCGCCTGCCGCATCTCAAGACGGTGATCGTGATCGGCGCGGGCGCCCACGGCAGCGCCTTCCTCGACTGGGACCGCCTGCTGGCCGCTGCCTCGGACAGTTTCACCACCGTCGACACGGCGGCCGAAGATCCCGCGCTCCTGATCTACACATCCGGCACGACGGGACAGCCCAAGGGCGCGCTGCACGCCCATCGCGTGATGCTGGGCTCGGTGCCGCCGGTCGAGCAGTGGCTGAGCCACTGGCCGCGCGGCAACGAGGTGATGTGGACGCCGGCCGAATGGGCGTGGATCGCCGGCCTCTACGACGCGCTGTTCCCGGCCTGGTTCTACGGCACGCCGGTGGTGGCGCATCGCTTCGCCAAGTTCGATCCCGAGCGCGCCTTCGCGCTCCTCGAAAGGCACAAGATCGGCGTCGGCTTCATCCCGCCGACCGCCCTCAAGATGATGCGGCAGGTCGCCAGCCCGCGCGAACGCTGGCGCTACGACGTGCGCGCCATCTGCACCGGCGGCGAGGCGATGGGCGAGGAATTGCTGGCGTGGGGCCGCGACACGTTCGGCACGACCATCTCGGAAGGCTACGGCCAGACCGAGATGAACCTGATGCTCTTGAACTCGCCCGACTGGTTCGAGGTGCGGCCGGGCTCGTGCGGCCGCGCCTGCCCCGGCCGCAAGGTCGCCATCGTCGATGCCGATGGCCGCGTCCTGCCGCCCGGCGAGGAGGGCCAGATCGCGGGCTGGCGGCACGATCCCATCGTCATGCTGGAATACTGGCGCAATCCCGCGGCCACCGCCGCCAAGTATGCCGGCGACTGGCTGCTGACCGGCGACCTCGGCCGCATCGACGAGCAGGGCTACGTCTTCTTCAAGAGCCGCGACGACGACGTCATCACCTCGGGCGGCTACCGCATCGGCCCGGGCGAGATCGAGGAATGCCTGATGAAGCACCCCGCCGTCGCCATGGTCGGCGTGGTGGGCGTGCCGGACAAGGTGCGCACGGAGATCGTGAAGGCTTTCGTGCAGCTCAGGCCCGAGATTGCCGCCACCGAGGCGCTCAAGGTCGATCTGGCGAGCTTCGTGAAGACCCGGCTCGCCGCGCACGAATATCCGCGCGAAGTCGAATTCGTGGGCGAGTTGCCCCTCACCACGACGGGCAAGATCATGCGCCGCGAACTGCGGCGGCTGGATGCCGAGCGCAAGGGCAGTCGTCGCTAGTCGTCACGGATCACGAACTTTCGCAGACGATTCGAAATCCCTGGCTTCGAAATCCTTGGCAATGTCCGCACGAATACGCTCGCGCAGCTCTGCCGCGACGGGGGTTTGATCGAGCAGGGCCAGCAATCGATCACGGAAGACGAGGCCCTGGCGGGCGAGTTCGCGCGTGAAGACGATGTCCTTCTCGCGGCGGGCGACGTATTTCGCAATCGCAAGATCGTGCGGATCCAGACACAGACCCATGACCCCTTCCGTATCCCCCGGCGGCAGATGCACAAGCCGGTTCCTCCAGCCCCTGGGCAGTGTCGCCGTCGTCGCATCGACCGGATCGGCGTAGTAACCGAACTGCTGGTGAAAGGGCGAATCGACGCCGATCTCGTTGAGGAATTCTGTCCGGTCGGGCTTGCTCGATGCAATCAGATCGACCTCCGCCGACCTGACGATGGCGTCGGCCAGGTCGGGGTATTTTCCATGCAGTGACTGGCTGCCGATGATCACGAACTGCTTCTCGCCCGTGATCCGTCCCGCCGCCCGCAGAACGTGGTCAACCTGCTGCTTCTTCATGGAGTCGCCTCACCTCGGCCTGGGACAGCAGGCCGACGAACGGCATCGACTGGCGCAATCTCATGGCATTGTCGTCGCGCCCCAACATCGCCGCGAAGAGCTCGCCGTCGTCGGCGCGCGTGGCGATGTCCCGCCATTCGTCATACGCCGACACCCACGCGCCCTGCCGACGCCAGCGATGAAGGTTGGCCAGGATCTGCGCCCGAATTTCGCGGGGGCCGAACTGCCGCACGACGGCCAGAGCGATCGACCGCTTGAGCTCGTCCAGTGCCTCATGCCGCAGGCCGGGGCGCGCGGCCGGACGCAGGCCCTGCGCTGTCAGCTCGAGCCGGTCGCCTTCACCGACTCCCCAGGCCTCGAGGACCGGTTTGGGGACAATGATTCCCAAAGAGTTGCCGATGCGTCGAATAGCGACCTTCATGTCGATGTTATAACTAGTTATAACAAAACCGGCAACGCTGAACGCCGCAGGCTTGCTTGCCGGAACTGCGGTTTCAACGGACGCGGGTGCGGCAGTGGGCGCGAGTGTCGCCGGCCAGAGCCTCTGGCTCTCCGGTCAAAGACCGCCCTGGGCGGGCCTGGAGGCCCGCGGTCCAATAAGGCCTAAAGACCCAGAAGCGTCTGCGCGTTGCTGTCGGGCAGAGCGCCCAGCAGCGCCACGAGGCCGATCAGGGCCGCCGGCCACCAGTCGGCCAGACGGCTGAACGCATCACGCTGGCGGGTTCGCTGGGAATGAAGCTGGATGAACATGGCGAAGCCTTTGGTGATCGGGAAAAACACGGCAGAAATATGGATGAACTCTATGAAATAGAGTCCTGATATTCAAGAAAATTATGCCCGGACTTAAAGTATCGCTTCAACTTAGGCCTTGAAGCTGTTCGAGCCCGATTAGCCAATTTTTTCAATGCGTTGGGATCGAACCGTCAGCTCGCCGCAGCCGAGAGGTTGAACTGCAGCTCGGCCAGGCGGGCATAGAGCCCGTCGCGGCGCACGAGATCGGCATGGCGGCCGACATCGACCACCCGGCCGTGGTCGACCACCACGATGCGGTCGGCCTTCTGCACCGTCGCCAGGCGGTGGGCGATCACCAGGGTCGTGCGCTTGTGCATCAGCCGGTCGAGCGCCTGCTGGACGGCCAGTTCGCTCTCGGCGTCGAGCGCGCTGGTCGCCTCGTCGAGCAGCAGGATGGCGGGGTCGCAGAGCAGTGCGCGGGCAATGGCGATTCTCTGGCGCTGGCCGCCCGACAGGCGCACGCCGCGGGCGCCGAGATGGGTGTCAAAGCCCTGCGGCAAGGTCTCGATGAAGCCCAGCGCCGAGGCGGCCTCCGCGGCGGCGCGGACGTCGGCATCGGAGGCGTCGGGGCGCCCGTAGCGGATATTGTCGGCGACCGACGTCGTGAACAGCACCGGCTCCTGCGGCACGATGGCGAGCGCCCTGCGCAGGTCGGCAAAACGCAGATCGCGGATATCGACTCCGTCGACGCGGATCGTGCCGGCTTCCGGATCGTAGAAGCGCAGCAGCAAATTGAAGACCGTGGTCTTGCCCGCCCCCGAGGGACCGACGATAGCCACGGTCTCGCCCGGCGTGACGCCGAGGTCGAAGCGATCGAGCGCCAGCGAATCGGGTCGCGTCGGATAGCGGAACGAAACCGCCTCGAAGCGCACGCTGCCCTGCAGCGGCTTGGGCAACAGCTTGGGACTGGCGGCTTCGACGATGACGGCCGGTTCGGCGCCAAGCTCGGCCAGGCGCTCGGCGGCACCGGCGGCGCGCTGCAGGTCGCCGATGGTCTCGCTGATGGCGCCGCCCGAGCTCGCCACCAGCACCGCATAGAAGACGAAGGCCGACAGATCGCCGGCGCTGATGCGTCCGCTGATCACGTCGTGGCCGCCCATCCACAGCAGGAAGCCGACCGCGGCGAAGACGATGAAGATCACCAGCGTCGTCATGACGGCGCGGCGGGCGATCCGCTTGCAGGCGGCGGCGAAAGTGCGTTCCGTCGCCTCGCCGAAGCGCCGGGCGGCGCGGTCTTCCTGGGCGAAGGCCTGCACCGTGCGCACCGCGTCGAGCGTCTCGCCGCCTTCCGACACCATGTCGGCCATGCGCGCCTGCGCCTCGCGCGACAGCGCGCGGACCTTGCGGCCGAACAGGATGATCGGCGCCACGACGAGCGGCACCACGGCCAGCACCAGGAGCGCCAGCTTGGGGTTGGTGATCACCAGCATGGCCACGCCGCCGATGCACATCAGCGTGTTGCGCAGCGCCACCGAAGCCGACGAGCCGATGACCTGCTCGATCAGCTGCGCGTCGGCCGAGATGCGGCTCATGACGTCACCGGAACGCTTGATCTCGAACCAGGCCGGGCCCAGCCGTATGACATGGGCGAACAGGTCGCGCCGCAGGTCGCCCACCACGCGCTCGCCCAGCCACGAGACCAGGTAGAAGCGCGCGCCCGAGGCGATCGCCAGCACCAGCGCCACGGCGAGCAGCGAGGCCAGCGCGTAGTTCAGGACATCGGGCCGGCCCTGGGCGAAGCCGCGATCGATCAGGGCGCGCAGGCAGGCGCCGAAGGCCAGCACCGTGCCGGCCGCCACCAGAAGCGACAGCAGCGCCAGCGCCACCCGGCCGCGATAGGGCCTGAGATAGGGGCCAAGCAGGTTGAGGCCGCTGAACCGGTTCATTGCGGATGCCATGTCAGCGGGACGCCGAGTTCGCCCGACAGATGGGCGATCAGATCCGGCCCGCCCCGCGTATCCTTCCACTGGCCCGAGCCCGTGTCATAGGCATAGTGCCGCGCCCCGCTTTGCGGCGAGCTCAGCCAGATCTGCTGGGTAGGTGCATGTTTGTTGACGAGCCAGGTGCCGTCATTGCCCTCGACCGTCAGCACGCCGCCCTGCAGCTCGGCATCGGCATGGGGGCCTATTCCCTCCTCGAGGGCGGCGAGCAGGCTGTCGGCCAAGCTTTCGAAGGCTGAATCGCTCATGGGTTCGGCCGGTCTACAGGGCAGTTTGGCCTGCGACAACAATCATATCCTCCCCACGCAGTGGGGAGGTGCCGGAGCGCCCCAGGCGTGGAGGCGGAGGGGTCGGAAGCTCAGGCTGCCCCTGACCCCTCCGGCCCTCCGGGCCACCTCCCCAGCTTCGCTGGGGAGGCATATGACATGCTTGTCCCCGCCCGGCGGCACCTGTATATCCCCGGCCCTGTTGCGCCGGCCATTCAGTTCCAAAGGGGCCGGAAATCGGCTCTGAAGCGCTGGAGAAGGCCATGAAAGAGAAGATCCACCCCGACTACCACAAGATCACGGTGGTCATGACCGACGGCACGTCGTTCGAGACCAAGTCGACCTGGGGCAAGGAAGGCGCTTCGATGCGCCTCGATATCGATCCCAAGACCCATCCGGCCTGGACCGGTGTGCGCCAGAGCATCGACCGCGGCGGCCGCGTGCAGCGCTTCAAGGACCGCTTCGGCATGACCAGCGGCATGGGCGCGGGCACCAAGGCGACCGGCGCCAAGCCGGAAGAGACGCCAGCTAAGGGCGCGGCCAAGAAGAAGTAAGGCCGAGGTTTTCTAAAGCCTCTGTTACACTACCGTTTCCGGTTTTTGGGGAGACGGTGTGGTGAAGTCCCTTCGAGTCGTCTGTGCGCACGATTGTCCCGACATGTGCTCGCTCATCGCCCATGTCGAGGACGGCAAGGTCGTGCGCGTGCAGGGCGACCCCGATCATCCCTACACGGCCGGTTTCGCCTGCGGCAAGGTCAACCGCGACGCCGATCTGGTGAACTCGCCGGAGCGCGTCGGCACGCCGCTCAGGCGCAGCGGGCCCAAGGGCTCCGGCCAGTTCAAGCCCATAAGCTGGGACGAGGCGCTCGACGAGATCACCGACAAGTGGAAGGCGATCATCGGCGAAAGCGGTCCGCTCGCCGTGCTGGGTTACGCCTACTCCGCCCATCAGGGATTGCTGAACCGCGGCCTGGTGCTTGGCCTGTTCCATGCCCTGGGCACGTCCCGCCTGCAGGCCGGCACGGTGTGCGACACCTGCTGCGAGGCGGCCTGGGACATGACGCTCGGCCCGGTGGGCGGCGCCGATCCCGAATCGGTCGTGCATTCCGACCTGATGATCTCCTGGGGCGCCGATCTCGCTGCCACCAACGTGCATTTCTGGGCGCTGGCCGAGGCACAGAGGAAGCAGCGCGGCATGCCGATCGTGGTGATCGACCCGCGCCGCACGCGCAGCGCCAAGGCGGCCGATCTCTATCTGCCGATTCGGATCGGCACCGATGCCGCGCTGGCGCTCGGCCTCATGCACATCCTGGTGCGCGACAAGCTTGCCGATCGCGCCTACCTCGCCCGGCACACGCTGGGCTTCGACAAGGTCGAGCGCGAGATCCTGCCGAAATTCACGCCGGCCCGCACCGCCGAGATCACCGGGCTGGCCGCGGCCGACATCGAGAAGCTCGCGGCGATGTACGGCAAGGCCAAGGCTGCGCTGATCCGCCTCGGCGAGGGCATGACCCGCCTCACCCACGGCGGCCAGGCGCTGCGCACCGTGGCGCTGCTGCCGGGCGTCAGCGGCCACTACGCCGTGAAGGGCGGCGGCGCGTTCCTGCTGACGGCGGCATCGTGCGACCTCAACTATGCCGCCGTGCGCAAGCCCTCGGGCCCGGCGAGCGCGCGCATGGTCAATCATCTGCGACTCGGCGAAGAACTTTTGAACATGAAGGATCCGCCGATCCGCGCGATCTACATCTCGGCCAACAATCCGGCGGTGACCTGTCCGGAGGTTCACAAGGTGCGGAAGGGGCTGTCGCGCGAGGACCTGTTCACCGTCGTGCACGATCCGTTCATGACCGACACCGCGAAATACGCCGACATCGTGCTGCCGGCGGCAAGCTATCTCGAGACCGACGATCTCTACCGTGCCTATGGCGCCTATTGGATGCAGTGGGGCCGGCAGGCGGCCAGGCCGCGGGGCACAGCCCGCTCCAACTTCGACGTGGCCCAGGCGCTCGCCCGGCGCATGGGATTGGCCGACAGGATCTTCACGCTGTCGCCGCAGGACGCCGCGCGCGAGATGTTCAAGGGCGCGACGGGGCCGGCGGCCGCCGCCGATCCGGCCAAGCTGTTCGCCGGCGAACCGATCCACATCGCGCACGACTGGGACGGCCAGCCCTTCAAGACACCGTCGGGCAAGCTCGAATTCTACTCCGAGCAGCTCGCACGCCAGGGCGTCTCGCCGGTGCCCGACTGGAACGAAGATCCCGTCGAGGCCGCCGAAGCCGCCAAATGGCCGCTCCGCCTGCTGACCGCGCCGGGCTACTTCCAGGCCCATACCGCCTTCTCGGGCGTGGGCTTCCTGCGCGGCCGCGAGGGCAAGCCGTTTTGCGTCCTGCATCCCGAAGACGCCGCCAAGCGCGGACTGAAGCAGGGCGACGAGGTCCGCCTGTTCAACGACCGCGGCGAGATCGGCCTGATGCTGCAGGTGAGCGACGAGATCCAGCCCGGCGTCGTGCTGGTGCCCGGCCAGCGTCCGACCAGCGAGGCGGTGTCGGGCACCATCAACATGCTGTGCTCGGACCGCTACACCGACATGGGCGAAGGGGCGACCTATCAGAGCACCTGGCTCGATGTCGGGCCGTGGAAGGCGCAACAGGTTGCCTGACTAACCGTCCTCCCCCGTCTTACGGGGGAGGTGGCCCGTAGGGCCGGAGGGGGAAAGCCCCAGTCGCGCGCTCGCCTGATTCCAGATCTGAAATTTTCAAGATTTGCAGTGGGGCTTTCCCCCTCCGCCCCCTTCGGGGGCACCTCCCCCGTAAGACGGGGGAGGCAATGAGTCTCAAACAAACCGGTGCTGCGTGCGCTCGCGCTTGGCGAGCTTGGGCAGCGCCTGCCCCGCGATCAGGGTCTTGAAGTGGTCGTACTGCTGGTGCGCGGCGAACGCCGCCTCGTCCTTGAAGACCTCGTAGAAGAAGAACTTCTGCGGCTCGGTCAGCGACTGGTGGATCTGGAACGCCTTGACGCCCGGCTCGCGCTGGGCCTGCGGCAGGAAGCGCTTCAGGATCTCGACCACGGAATCGACCTCGCCGGGCTTGGCTTCCCAGAACGCCGTGACGACGAGACCATCGTGGATCGCATGAAGATCGGCCATGTTTCTCTCCTTGGTGGATGACGAGAGAAACATAGGAGGCGCGATCGCGCCGTCGCTTCGGCGCCGGTCGAAGCGATCGAGGACCCGGCCTAACGGGAAAAGCTGAGAGGCTTGTCCTCGTCGCCGCGCCCTTGGGCGAAAATTTCCAGCGCATCGGGCCGTTCCCAGACGATCTCGAGAAGATTCTTGTCGGGGTCGTGGAAGTAGATGCTCTTCTGGCTGACATGATCGATCGCACGCTGGATGGCGACGCCGGCCGACTGCAGGGCGAAGTACGCATCCCGGAGGTCGTCCTCGGTTTCCACCGCAAAGGCGATATGCCTGACGCCGAGGCCGTTCCTGCCGGCGAGGTCGGCATCCGACGAAGCGACAGCGTCCGGGTTCGTGCATTGGAACAGGTCGAATGTGTTGCCGAGACCGCCGATGGACAGAAAGAGGCCACCGTGCTGGGGGTCCTGCTCGAGGACCTTGAAGCCCAGGATGCGGGTGTAGAAGTCCTTGGACCGTTCGAGGTCACGCACCGAGATGAGGACGTGGCCCAGGCGCTGCAGTTTGATCATTTTCGATCCCTCGTCCGGATGGTTCGCCGGCCGTCAGCATACACGCCTCCCCTCACGCCGTCAGTCCAACTGGATCAGCGGCTCGGGCCAAGCGAGCGAGCGCGCTGCCCTGAGCGCTGCGGTGTCCATGTAGACCCTTTCCTCGGCGATCCGCCCCTCGCGCAGGCGAAATTTGTCGACGCCGCGCCAATCGACCCGCCGTCCGCCGGCGGTGCGCGTCGCCTGCCATTCGACGATCACGACACAGCCGCGCGCCGTCCAGTCCAGGAGCTGCCAGACGTGGTCGGGCGCGGTCTCGCGCACCAGCTCGGTGAGCCGGCCCAGCTCCTTGCCCGCGACCGGCCGGTCGTAGAGCGGCGAATGCAGCACCCCGTCGGCATGCCACAGCGCCAGAAAGGCGTCTCCGTCGCGGGCCGCCCAGGCGGCGGCGAAGCGCGTGACGAAGTCCTGGATATCCATATCGTTCATCGCTGATCTCCTCGGCTACGCGACAGCCCTAGAGGATCGCGCCCGACCGATCTGGCGGAGTTCGGACCCTACATTTGCTTCATAAAAGCCCTTGTTTGCAGGCACCCAGCGCCAAATATCCTCAAAAGGGATTTCATCCGAGGCCTGCGATTCCATGCGAGTAGATGCCCGCCCGCTTCGTGCCATCCTGACCGTGGCGGCGCTTGCATCGACGCTGGCGACCGCCGCGTGCGTCACGACGGAGCCTTCTCCGCCAGCCGCCGCCGCGGCTCCTGGCCTGCCCGAGCCAGCGCCAAGCGCCTACGTCAGCATGTTGCGTAGCCAGGGTGTAGAGACCACCATTCCTTCTCGTGGCAAATTCATCCTGGTCAACATCCCGTCCTACGAGCTGATCGCCTTGCAGGATGGCGTTCCCGCCCTGCGTAGCCGTGTCGTGGTCGGCAAGCCGGCGGCCCCGACCCCGGAACTCCTGTCCTCGATGTTCGCCATCCAGTTCAACCCTGCCTGGACACCGACGCCGTTGATGATCCGCAACGAAGGGCTGCACTACATGCCGCCGGGCCCGCAGAACCCGCTCGGCCGGATGATGTTCGACCTCGACGACGACGAGTTCATCTACCTGCACGACACGAATGAGAAAGGGCTGTTCAAACGCGAGCAGCGCGCCTTGAGCCACGGCTGCGTCCGGGTCGAGCAGGCGCGCGCGCTGGCGGCCTGGGCGCTCGGTGTCTCGGAACAGGAGATCGATGCGATGGTCGCGCGCGGGACGACCTATTCCGTGCCGCTGCCGGACATCATCCCGGTTGCTCTCGTCTACTACACGCGATTTCCCGACGAGGGCGGCCAGGTCGCCTCCTATCCCGACATCTACACCGACCGGCTGGCACAAAAATGAAGCGCGAATGGCGCCCAACAGGCTGATCCTCGATACCGACGGCGGCGTCGATGACGCTCAGGCGCTGCTGCTGTTGATCGCCGCCGGCCGCGCGCCGGACGCCATCACGACCGTGTTCGGCAATGTGAGCCTGGAGTCGGCCACCCGGAACGTGCTCGCCACGCTTGCCCATGCCGGCGCGGCCGTGCCTGTTCACACGGGCGCTGCCCAGCCGCTCGCCCAGGACTGGATCGACGCCCACCATGTCCATGGCGAGGACGGTCTTGGCGGCGCGCCGCGTCCGGCTTCGACCGCCGACACCACCGGATCGGACGCCGTCGGGTTCCTGGTCTCCACCTTGCTGGCCGCGGCGGCGACAGCCGATCCCGTCGATCTCCTGATGATCGGCCCGTTGACCAACCTGGCGCTGGCGCTGCAGCGCGCGCCCGGCATTACCCGCGGCATCGGGCGACTCACCATCATGGGCGGCACGGTCCATGGTCGCGGCAACGTCACGCCCGCGGCCGAGTTCAACATATTCTCCGACCCTGAGGCGGCGGCCATCGTCTTCGGCGCCGCCATCGACACGACGGTCGTCCCCTGGGAACCTTGCCAGGCGCATGCTCTGGCGGGCGACGAGATCGATCGCGTGTTCGCATCCGTGGTCGCCAGCGATTACAAGGCCTTCGCGCACGCCCTGGTGCAGCACGAGCGGAAAAGGCACGTCCGCAACGGCCAGGGAGATTGCCTCTTCTTCATCGATCCCCTGGCGGCTGCCGTCGTCATCGAGCCCGGCATGGTGACGCGATCGCTGCGGGCTTCCCTTGCCGTCGCCCTGGGACCTGGCATGACCCGCGGCATGACGGTCATCGACCCGTCAGGCCGGCTCGGAACGCCCATGGTCACGCTCGTCGAGGAAGTCCGACCCGAGCGTCTGGCGGCACTGTTCGCGGCGTCGGTGGCCTACGCGCCGCCACCCTTCCCGCGGAGTGGCCGCTGACGCCGCCCTAGAAGTCCTCGGGCAGCAGGTCGTACGAGCCTCTGCGTCCGCGCTCGTACACCTTGGAGGCCGTCGCATAGATCCGCGCGCGATTGCGGTCGAAAGCGGTCAGCAGTCCCGCCTCGTCGGACGGCATGTCGGGCTGGATGCGCTTCAAGGCGCCTTCGCCGACGAAGAAGGGGGCCTCCATCGCACCGTCATATCCGGAGAAACGGACGGCGTGCACCGCCGCATCGTAGAAGCGACTTTCGTTTGGAAACCCCAGCGACATTGGCCGGACACTCCTTCGCCACCCCGTGATGACGCGGTCAAAGCGCGAACGCTGGAAAAACCCGGAAGTTGCCGACGGTGCGCCCGTGGGCCGGCAGTGTCCACTGCCAAAGCCCTCAATCGCGCGTGGCCGGACGATGCCGCGCGAGTCGACTGCCCATGACCGTTGCCGCGAGGGCCGCGACGACGAAGCTCACCGGCACCCAGAAGGCCGCGGCGGCGACGTCCGCGCGGTTGAGGCCGCCGGACAGGCCGGCGGCGTTGGCCGCGAGTCCGGCGAGCGCGGCGCCCAGCGCGAAGCCGGTCTGCTGCACGGTGGCGAGCGAGGACGCGGCCCTGTCCTCCTCGCCCATGCGCGCGCCGGTCATGACCCTCTGGGCGATGAAGGCCCAGCAGGCGCCGATGCCCGCGCCGGTCAAGGCGATCGCCGGAAAGACCGCCGGCGCGGGCTCGAGCGGAATCAGCAAGGCAACACCCAGCAGGCCGGCCGCCATCATCACCGGACCGGCCACCAGCAAGCGGTCGGTGCGCTGCGGCGATGCGCCGGCGACGATGAGCGAAACCACCGTCCAGCCGAACGAGGCCCCCGCCACCATGTAACCGGCGCTCAGCGGATCGAGGCCGTGCAGGACCTGCAGGAATATCGGCACGAAGATCTGCAGCGGGCTGTAGGCGATCGACACCAGCAGGGCCAGCCACAGGCCGATGCCGGTGGCCGACTGCAGGGAGAAGGCATCGCTCGGCAGGAGCGGCGCCGCCGCGCGGCGATCGACCATCAGGGTGAGCGCGAGGGCTGCGATGGCGGCCGCGAAGAGGCCGGCCTTGGCGGCAGGATGGGCAGCGACGGCCGTCAGCGACATCGCGGCGATCGCCAGACAGATCAGCGCGACGCGCAGGCCCGGCACGCGCGGCCGCGCGCCGCTGCTCAAGGTCCGCGGCAAGGCACGAAACGCGACCGCCGCCAGGATGCAGGCGAGACCGGCGACGCTGAAGAAGGCGCCGCGCCAGTCGCCGTAGCGCGCGAAGACTCCGCCGGTCAGCGGACCGACCAGGATCGACATGCTCCAGGCGCCCGACAGCAGGGCGAAGGCGCGCGCCCACAGCCGGTCGGGAAAGGTGTTGCGCACCAGCACATAGGCCATCGCGGTCAACAGCCCGCCGCCGAAGCCCTGCACGAAACGGCCGGCGACGATCTGGCCCATCGAGGGCGCCAGCGCACAGGTGAGAGCCCCTGCCCCGAAGATCAGCGCGCCGGCGCAGAACACGTTGCGCGCGCCCACGATGGCCGTGAGGTAGCCGGTGCAGGTGGCCGCCACGATCGACGAAGCGAGGAAAGCACTGCTGGTCCAGCTCATCAGCGTCGCACCGCCGACATCCTCGACGACGCTGGGCAACACCGTGGCCAGCATCAGCACATTCATGGAATGCAGCAGCACGCCGCCCACCAGCACCGCGACCGCCGGCAGCCAGGCGGGCCGGAGCAGCGCGCCCCAACCGGTCTTCGCCGTTTCCTCCAACATTGGGGGTCGAATGATCATGTTCGATGGGCGGGGTCAAACAACGACCTTTCATACCTCCCCCGTCATACGGGGGAGGTGCGCCGTCCTACGGCGCGGAGGGGGAAGGCCACAGTGAGATGCGGGCAGATTCCAGATCTGAAATATCAGCGTCCTCGCTGAGGCTTTCCCCCTCCCTGCCCTCCCCCGTAAGACGGGGGAGGAACATGAATGGGCATCGGGGTCCGAAAACCGCGAGCGGTGATGCCACTCGCGTACTAAGTTCCCGCCATGGAATTGCTCGACCGTAGAACCTACTACCGCGCCTTCGAGACCCGCGACGCCCGCTTCGACGGCCGCGTATTCGTCGGCGTGACGTCGACCGGCATCTACTGCCGGCCGATCTGCCCGGCGCGCACGCCGAAGTTCGAGAACTGCCGCTTCTTCGCCTCCGCCGCCGCCGCCCAGGACGCCGGTTTCCGGCCCTGCCTGCGCTGCCGCCCCGAGATCGCGCCCGACCTCGCCTTCTGGCGCGGCACGGCCAACACGGTGAGCCGCGCGCTGGCGCTGATCACCGAGGGGGCGCTGGACGGCGGCGATGCCGATGTCGAGGTGCTGGCCGAGCGGCTGGGCGTCGGCGGCCGCCAGCTGCGGCGGCTGTTCCAGCACCATCTCGGCGCCTCGCCCATCGCCGTCGCCCAGACGCGGCGCGTGCTGTTCGCCAAGCAGCTGCTGCACGACACGCGCCTGCCGATGACCGAAGTGGCGCTGGCCTCGGGCTTCGGCAGCGTGCGCCGCTTCAACGAGATTTTCCGCGACCTGTTCGGTCGGCCGCCCAGCGCGCTCAGGCGCAAAGGTGGCGCCGACAATTCGGCGCGCGACGGCGTGACGCTGCGCCTGGCCTATCGGCCACCCTACGACTGGCCCGGCATGCTGGCCGCCCTCACCGCGCGCGCGACGCCGGGAACGGAGTGGCTCGAGGACGATGTGTGGCACCGCCGCATCGAACTCGACGGCAAGCCTGGCAGCGTCGCCGTCGCCCATCTGCCGCAGCGCAATTCCGTCCTGGTGACCATTCGAATCCCCACGGTGAAGGCGCTGCCGGCCATCGTGGCGCGGGTGCGCCGCGTGTTCGATCTGGGCGCCGATATCCTCACCATCGACAGTCACCTTGCCCGCGATCCCAAGCTCGCGCCGCTGATCGCCAAGCGTCCCGGCCTGCGCGCGCCCGGCGACTGGGAGCGCGAGACGATGGTCATCGCGACGCAGAACAATGTCCCCCCAGCCTGGCGGCCGTGGCACGCCTATGCCGCCCAACATCTCAGGATGGCCTCCCATGGTTAAGCGAAAGGCAGAACCCCTCGTGCTGCTGGTCGACCGGCTGCAGACGCCGATCGGCGAACTTCTGATCGTCGTCGACCGCGCCGGCAACCTGCGCACCATCGACTGGACCGATCACGAGGCGCGCATGCGCCAGCTGCTCGATCGCTATTACGGCCCAGCAGGAAGCAAGAGGGGCGGCTACACGCTCGAGCCGGCGCGCGACCCGGGCGGCCTGACCCGCGCCATGCGCGCCTACTTCAAAGGCGACCTCGGTATCATCGACAAGCTGCCGGTCGAGACTCCCGGAACGCCGTTTCAAAAGAGCGTGTGGCGCGCGTTGCGCAAGATCGGCAGCGGCAAGACGATCAGCTACGCCGAGCTGGCGCGGCGCATCGGCAAACCCAAGGCGGTGCGCGCCGCGGGCCTCGCCAATGGCCAGAACCCGATCAGCATCGTCGTGCCCTGCCATCGCGTCATCGGCTCAGACGGCACGCTGACGGGCTATGGCGGCGGGCTGCCGCGCAAGAAGTGGCTGTTGGAGCATGAAGGGGCCTTGGCAGGGAGTCCGCCCTGAACGGCTTCCCATTGAACAGCTGGCGAGCAGGCCCAAACGCCTGCAACTACTTTCGCGCGAAATACTTTTGCCCTATGTTCAACCAGGGACCGACAATCGACTGATTGGTCCCAAGAGATGGGGTGCGCCGACCGTTCGGCGCGATTTGGGGGCGAGCTCGCGGTCTGGGACCACGCCAATGGCCTGACGCAAGGCAAGAGTAGATGCGCCCGCCGAGCAATGGCAGGCGCTCGCCGTGATCTCCGTGGTTCTCTTTGCCTTGGCCTTCTTCTGCCCGCTCCTCGGTGCCGGCATCGGCATTGCCTTGCGACGCCGGCTGCCGGCGCATCACCTCAGCCGCGACGCCACCGACGTCATCAAGCTGGCTACCGGGTTGATGGCGACGCTGGTCGCGCTGATCCTGGGTTTGCTGATCTCCGCGGCCAACACCTATCGCTCGACGATCGAGACCGAATACAAGCAAAGCCTGGCCAGCATCGTTCATCTCGACGAGGACCTGCAAGCCTACGGCCCCGACACAAGGAAGATTCGCGAGTATGTACGGCGTGTCGCGGCGCTCACTTTCCAGGAGCGTTGGCCCGACGAGGACTTCAAGCCGACAGGTCCGATCGCGAATGCCGGCATGAGCCGGTACGTCGACGCCCAGCGGCAGATTCTGGCGCTGCAACCTGCCGACGCGGCGCAGCGGTGGTTCCAGTCCCAGGCGTTGCAGATGACCGAACGCCTGTCTGACCTTCGCTGGCTCGTCATGAGCCAGCAAACGGCGACCGCGCCCCTGCTGCCCGTGTTCATCCTGATATTGCTCTCTACCGTCGCGATCTTCGCGAGCTTCGCCCTTTACGTCCAACCCAACCCCACGGTCATCACCATGCTCGCATTGACGGCGCTGGCCATCGCCGGCGCAACCTTCCTGATCGTGGAGTTGAACAGCCCGTTCCACGGCCTGCTGCAGATACCCAGCCAAGGCGCGCACTTGGTCATGCAGATGCTCGGTCAAGGTACGCCATAGGCGGCCGGCCGACGGCGATCAGGTTCGGAGGATCCGACGCGCCCAGGCGCAGGCTTCTGCCATGGCGGCATCGGCGCCACCCACCATGCCGACCCAGAACAGGAAGCCGTGATTCATGCCGGGCCGACGGGTGATCTCGGCCGGCACGCCGGCTGCCCGCAGCCGCTCGCCGTAGCGCTCCGCCTCGTCGCGCAAGGGATCGTACTCGGCGCTCACGACGTAGGCCGCCGGCAAGCCGGCAAGATCGGGCGCGCGCAGCGGCGAGGCGTGGGGGTGGTCCGCCTCGGCGGAGTCGTTGAGATAGTGGCGCCAGAACCACTCCATGGTGTCGCGCGTCAGCCCATAGCCGTCGGCGTTCTCGACATAGGAGGGCGTGCCCGGCGTGTGATAGTCGGTCACGGGATAAAGCAGCATCTGGCCGCTGAGCGCCGGCCCGCCCTCGTCGCGCACGCGCAGCGCGGTGACGGCGGCCATGTTGCCGCCGGCACTGTCGCCGGCCAGCATGATCCGGCTCGCGTCGGCCTCGAGCTCGGCCGCGTGCGCCGCCGCCCAGCGGGTCGCGAGAAGGCAATCGTCCGGGCCGGCGGGAAACTTGTGCTCGGGGGCGAGTCGGTAGTCGACCGACACCACCACGCAGCCGATGCCGGCCGCCAGGTTGCGACACATGCCATCGTGCGTGTCGAGGCTGCACAGCACGAAGCCGCTGCCATGGAAGAACACCATGAGCGGAAACGGCCCCTTGCCGGAAGGCGTATAGATCCGCAGCTCGATTGGTCCGCCCGGACCGTCGATGCGGCGCTGCTCGACTTTCGCCACCTCGGGCGGCGGCGCCATGACGGCGATGCGCGCCTCGTAGAGCCGCCGCGCTTCGGCGACCGGCAGCGTATGCGTCGCCGGCACGCCGGTCCCGCGGTCGAGCAAGGCTTGGATCTGTGGATCGACAGGCATGATCTCTCTCTGCTCGGCGCGCGCGCACCGGCGCGCCGCCAGCGTCAAGCCGCGGCGAGACTGATGCCGAAGGATTGCAGGCTGGGCGCGATCCGCTCGGTCAAAAGCCCGACCTTGCGCAGGTTGCGCACCAGGCCGCCATGCAGGTCGCGGCGGAAGTACTTGCGGAAGGCGGTCTCGTCGCCGCCGGCCGCCCGTTCACGCCGGTAGCGCTTGATCTCCTCGAGGTCGGCCGTGCCGAATCCCATTTCCTGGTAGACGGCGAGCGGGAAGATGCCGGAGAGCGTGCGGCTGAGCGCCCACACCGCGAAATCCTCCATCTCGCGATGCTCGGCTTCCGTCGCCTCGCCGACGATGGCCGGCAACGACAGCATGGCGAAGCCCATGTGGCGGGCCTCGTCCTGCAGGATGCGCCGGCAGACCTGGCGCAGCACCTCGTCCTTGGAGGACTCCGCCAGCATGCGGAACAGCGAGACGGCGAAGGTCTCGGCGACCAGCTGCAGGCCGATCGTCTTGAGGTGCCACGACGAGGTGCCGAGCAGCGTGTCGAAGATCTCGCGGACATTGCCGCCGACCGGATAGATCTCGCCCTCGAGGCGCAGCTCGAGATAGCGCTGCAGCACCTCGTTGTGGCGCGCCTCGTCGGCCACCTGTGTGGCCTGGAACAGCTTGGCGTCCTGGCCCTGCACGTTCTCGACGAGCTGGCTGCACAGCAGCATGGCGCCATGCTCGCCCTGCACCAAAGTCGAGAGCCGCCAGCGGGTGACGCGGCGGTTGAGCTCGATCCTGTCGGCCTGCGACAGGCCGTCCCAGAATCGCGTGCCATGGATGTCGACGAGATCGTCGGAGATCAGCCCGCCGTCGCCCTCGAGCGGCACCGTCCAATCGATATCCCGGGCCGCGTTCCATTGATCGACCTTGGCCTGCTCGTAGAGCCGGCGCAGGTCCGACTGGTCGCTGGCGTAGTCGTGGCGGAAATTCGCGATGTTGCGTGTCTCGACCTGGTGCCCGTTGTCCACAACGTTCCTCCCGTGTGGTTATTCGAACAAATGTTAGGCTAGTCGCCCGGCGCGTTCAACCGGGGCGGCAACCGGCGAAACGTCTCTCAGGCGTGACCGGCGAAATGCAGGACGATGGCGAAGGCCACCATGCCGACGGCGACGGCGGCGATCGGCAGCAGGGTCTCGATGGCGGCGAGCGAGCCACGTACCGGGCCGGTCGAGGTCTCGACGTCGCGGCTTGTCCAATCGCCGAAGGAGTCCGTCCTTTCGCCGTCGCCCAGGTCGGGGCGCGGATGTCGGCGCCTGGTCAGCCACAGCACCGACATCAGGCCGGCGTACACCACGACGACATAGCTCACCACCACCAGCACCATGTCGGTGATGCCGCCGCCGGCAAACCCCCAGGCCGCCAGCACAAACAGGCCGGCGAGGACAAGCATCCCTTTGAACGTGTGGCTCATGACGTCCCTCCGCGAAAGGCGAGCTGTCGCAAAGGGAACGCCCGGCCTCCCGCGCCGGGATGCCGCGACCGGATGGCGCGCCGGGAGTTACGAAACGATGGCTTTTTGGCGGCCGAGGCGCAGGAACGAAGCCGGGATGCGGCTGTCTTCGGCGGGCTGGTAGACGACGCTGAACAGGGCGCGCGCCCGCGCGAGCGCCTCGCCAAACCCCTTCTGCTCGCTTTCGAAGGCATCGAAGCCGCAACGCAGCATGAAGAGCGCCTGGTCCTGCAGGACATTGCCGGTGGCGCGCAGCTCTCCGGCATAGCCCAGCCGTCCGCGCAGCAAGCGCGCCTGGCTGTAGGCGCGGCCGTCGCTGAACTTGGGGAAGTGCAGCGCGATCAGATCGAGCCGCGAGACATCGGAAGCCAATGCTTCGACCGGATCGGTGTTGGCCAGCGCCACGCCGACCGGCCCGCGACGCGCCAGCAACGCCGCGCGCGCCTCGCGCCACCGGGCAAAGCTCACCAGCACCAGGCCGTCGGCCGGCACCGGCGCGTCGTCGGCGAGCCTCTGCCAGGGATCCTCGACGGGCCCGCTTTCCCTAAACAACGTCATAGACGCGATCCTTGAAGGGTTTTGCGCCGATGCGCCGATAGGTATCGACGAAGCGCTCGCCCTCGCCGCGCGCGTCGAGGTAGGTCGCGACCAGGGCATCGACCGCCTCGACCACCTTGTCGGCGGTCACGGCGGGTCCAAGGATGGTGCCAAGGGCCGTCTTGCCGAAATCGACGTCGCCGCCCAGGCTGATCTGGTAGAGCTCGACCCCGTTCTTGTCGACGCCCAGGATGCCGATGTGGCCCACATGATGATGGCCGCAGGCATTGATGCAGCCCGAGATCTTGATCTTGAGATCGCCGATGTCGTGCTGCAGGCCGAGCCTGGCGAAGTGGGTCGAGATGCGCTGGGCTACCGGGATCGAACGCGCGTTGGCGAGCGCGCAATAGTCGAGGCCCGGGCAGGCGATGATGTCGGTGATCTTGCCGACATTGGCCTCGCCGAAACCCAAACGGCTCAGCGCCAGCCAGACCACCGGCAGATCCTCGACCGCGACATGCGGCAGGACCAGGTTCTGCTCGTGGCTCACCCGGATCTCGCCCTGGCTGTAGGCGTCGGCGATGTCGGCGACGCCTTCCATCTGCATCGAGCTGGCATCGCCCGGCGGCGCGCCGGCCGGCTTCAGCGAGGCGGTGACGATGCGATAACCGGCCAGGCGATGAGGCGACACGTTGGACTTCAGCCACAAGCCGAAATCCGGATCCTCCAGCTTCAGCGCTTCCACCGTGGCAACCACGGCAGGCCGATGCGGCAGCGCCGGCGGCGCGAACTGGCGGGCGATCGACTCGATGGTCTCGGCCGGAAGCTTCAGCGCGCCGTCCCTGATGTCGGCGTATTCGGCCTCGACCTCCTCGCGCATCTTCTCCGCGCCCACTTCGTGCACCAGGATCTTGATGCGGGCCTTGTAGAGATTGTCGCGTCGTCCGTAGCGATTGTAGACGCGCAGCGTCGCCTCGAGATAGGCCAGCAGCTCGTCCTTGGGCAGGAACTCGCGCAGCGTCTTGCCGATCATCGGCGTGCGGCCAAGCCCGCCGCCCACGATCACCTCGAAACCGACCTCGCCCGTCTCGTTGCGCCACAGCCGCAGTCCGATGTCGTGCACGCGCACCGCGGCGCGGTCGTTGGGCGAGCCGGTGATGGCGATCTTGAACTTGCGCGGCAGAAAGCTGAACTCGGGATGGAGCGTCGACCACTGGCGCACGATCTCGCACCAGATGCGCGGATCCTCGATCTCGTCGAGGGCGGCGCCGGCGAAATGATCGGCCGTGACGTTGCGGATGACGTTGCCGGAAGTCTGCATCGCATGCATGTCGACTTCGGCCAGCGCCGCCAGCGCATCGGGCGCATCTTCCAGTTTGATCCAGTTGAGCTGCAGGTTCTGGCGCGTCGTGAAATGGCCGTAGCCGCGGTCGTACTTGCGCGCGATGTCGGCGAGCTTGCGCAGCTGGCGCGAGGACAGCGTGCCGTAGGGAATGGCGATGCGCAGCATGTAGGCATGGAGCTGCAGGTAGAGCCCGTTGGTGAGCCGCAGCGGCTTGAACTGCTCCTCGGTGAGCTCGCCCGCCAGCCGGCGGCGGACCTGGTCGCGGAACTGCTCGACCCGTTCGGCGACCAGCGTACGGTCGTAGTCGTCGTAGCGGTAGAAATGGGTGTCAGGCATAACGCACCGCGTCGGCTGCGATGGCGTCAAAGGTGAGGCCCGAGACGCGGATCTTCTCGCGCAGCGAGAGCGGCTCGAGCACGCCGTGATCGTCCTCGGTGACGGCCACGAGATAGGGGTCGACCACGCTGAAGGCCTCGGCCCGGGCGCGTTCCAGCAGGATCTCGCCGGCGCGCTTGTCGCGGGCGACGGCGGCACGGTCGAGCCGCCGGGTCCACTCGCCGGCATCGTCGAGGAACACCACGACGCCGTCGGTGAGGCGATTGGCGGACGCCACCAAAAGGTCGCCGCTGAGATTCTTGGCCATCAGGAAACCTCCGCCAGAAGCGGTTGCTCGGCCGTGGCGGCCAGCGCCGCGACGTCGCCTATGATGATGAGGCTGGGACCCGCGTCACCGCGGGAGATATGGGGAACGGCGAGCCGCGCCAGGTCGGCGAGCCGGCCGAGCGACACCCGTTCGTCGGGTCGCGTGCCGTTCTCGACGATGGCGACCGGCGTGTCGGGATCCGCGCCGGCGCCCAGGAGACGGTCGCGCACGGAAGCGGCTTCCGTGGCGCCCATGTAGATGGCAAGCGTGTGGCCCTGCGCCGCCAGCGCCGGCCAGTGAGCCTCGCGGCTGGTCCCTTGGTTCTCTGCGGCGCTGTGGCCGCTCACGAAGGTCACGGCCGAGGCGAGACGGCGATGGGTCAGCGGAATGCCGGCCGAGGCCGCGCAGCCCAGCGCCGCGGTGATGCCCGGCACGACGGCGACCGGCAGGCCCGCGTCACGCAAGGCCTCGACCTCCTCGCCGCCCCTGCCGAACACGAACGGATCGCCCGCCTTCAGCCGCACCACGGTCTGGCCGGCGCGCACGCGGCGCACCAGCTCGGCGTTGATGTCGGCCTGCGCCCAGCTTGCCTGCCCTTTGCGCTTGCCGACGGCCAAAAGCTCGGCGTCGCGGCGCGCCCGCGCCAGGATGGCAGCCGGCACGAGGTCGTCGTGCAGGATGGCGTCGGCCTCCTGCAGGAGCTGCGCCGCGCGCAAGGTCAGGAGATCGGGATCGCCCGGGCCCGCGCCCACGATATGGGCGATGCCCAGGGGCGTCATGTGGCGGCGGGCGGCATCGAGCTCGCCCAGGGCGGAACGCCGCGCGCCGGCATCGTCGCCCGCGAGGGCCAGGCGCGCCGCGGGTCCCTCGACCAGGCGACGGAAGAAGGCGCGGCGCCGGGCAGGCTCGGCGATCAGGGCGTTGACCTGCGCGCGAAAGGTGGCGGCAAGACGCGCCACCGCGCCCAGGCGCTCGGGCAACGCCGCCTCGATGCGGCCGCGCAGGACGGTGGCCAGGGTGGGCGAGGCGCCGCCGGTCGAGACGGCGACCACGATCTCGTCGCGATCGACGATGGCCGGCAGGATGAAATCGCAGAGCGCCGGCCGGTCGGCCACGTTCACCGGCACGCCGATCGACTTGGCGGCCCGCTGCGCGGCGGCGTCACGGGCGGCGTCACCGGTGGCGATGAAAGCGGCCGTGGCGCCGCGGAAATCCGAGGGCTGGACGACGGGCGAGACGATGCGCCGGACGTCGGCACCGGCGGAGCGCACGAGGTCGGCCCGGCGGTCGGCGGCAGCGCCCTCACCCACCACCGCGATGCGGCGGCCGGCAAGATCGAAGAACAGCGGCAGATGCTTCACGAGACGGCGACCCGCAGCAGCAGGTTCAGGGCCAGCATGGCCGCGGCCTGGGAGAACGACAGCAGCCACAGGACGACGTCTGGTTTGCGAAGGAGTTTGGACATCCGGACACCCGCGTTGGTCGGATTCTTGATCTGGCGTGTCTTCGCATATCCGCCACGACTTGAATTTCCGAAGGTGTTGCGGAAACGAGCATTTCTTGCCGCAGGCCCGGTCAGGAAGGAAATTTTTCGTCCCCTTGACGGCGCCGGGACCCTTCCTAAATGCACGCTGTCGACCGTGCCCATCCCGGGGCGGGCGGCGTCAAACCATCGCTCACTGGAGGATGATCAATGCGTACTTTCGACTATTCGCCGTTCTATCGCGCCACCGTCGGCTTCGACCGGGTCTTCGACCTGCTCGATTCCGCCGCCAGCCACTCGGGCGCCAACGGCTACCCCCCGTACAACATCGAGAAGGCAGGCGATAACGCCTACAAGATCGTGATGGCGGTGGCGGGCTTCGCCGAGGCCGAGCTCAACGTGACCCAGAAGGAGAACGAGCTCCTGGTCACCGGCCAGGCCGCTCCCAACGGCCAGGACGAGAAGCAGTATCTCTATCGCGGCATCGCCGGGCGCAACTTCGAGCGCCGCTTCCAGCTCGCCGACCATGTGAAGGTCGTGGGCGCGAAGCTTGCCAACGGCCTGCTGACGATCGAGCTGCAGCGTGAGATCCCGGAGGAGAAGAAGCCCCGCGCGATCCCCGTCGTGGCCGGCAGCCAGCCGGCGCTGACCCACTAAGGTCCAGCCCGACGATACGGAAAAGGCGCCGCGGTTTCCCGCGGCGCCTTCTTCTTTCGCTCCAGCGCGCCCAACGATCAGGTGCGCTTGAACCCTTCGAGATCTCTTTCCGCCCGGTCGAGCACGCTGGCCATCGCCTCGCCCTTGAAATATCGCACGACCATCTGGGCCTGAACCGACTGGGCCCAGATCTGGGCGGCAATCAGCGGCGGGGCTGGCGAGCACACCACTCCGGCGACCTGGTCGCCGCCTTTGATCGGATAGTGCGAGAGCGTGCCCGTGGGTGGTCCCTCCTCGTCCCAGGTCTTGAAGTCGTTGAACTTCGGGTACGGCGGGATGTCGTAGCCTTGGCTCGCCGCGACCTGCCGCTCGGCGGCCGGGCGCATGGCGAGGTACTCGAGCAGGCTCTTGGCCGCCGGCTTGTTCTTGGAGGAGCTCCAGACGCCATAGAAACGCGGCAGGATCGGATTGAACCGACCCGCCGGCCCCTTCGGGAAACCATGCGTCCAGCACTTCTCGGCGACCTGTGGCGCATCTCGCTTGGCGACGGCCCACGCGCTCGGGGGATTGAAGATCAGCGCCCCCTTGCCGGAGATCAGCCACTTGTTGTTCGACGCATCGTCCCAGGATGGAGCATCCGAGGGAACGAATGCGGCGAGCTTCTTGGCGTACTCCAGGACCTGGCGCACGGCGTCCGTCTTGACCGTGACGTTGCCCTTGGCATCCATGAGCTGCGCGCCATAGGCCAGGAACAAGGCGCCCACCCACTGGTTGGTGTCGGTGGTCGAGCCGAGCGGCAAGCCGAAGGCATAGCCGGCCTTCTGGCACTTTTCCGCGGCCGCGAGGAAGGCGTCCCATGTCCAGCTGGCGTCTGCGGCCGGCTTGCCGGCTGGATAGAGCGCCTGCACATCGACGCCGCCATGCTCCTTCATCAGGTCGAAGCGCGAGCAGCAGCCGAGCAGCAGCGTGCCGCGCGTCATCGGGACGCCCAGCCACTTGCCTTCGAACTTGCCGAGATATTCGACCGCCGGATCGATCGGTCCGTTCTTGGCGACGACGCTCTTGACGACATCGTCGACGGGCTCGAGCGAGGCGTTGAATTGCGCCGATTCCCAGTTGGTGAACTCCATGATGTCGTGTCCGGAGTGGGCCTGCGATTCCGCCGCCAAGGTGAGCAACAGCTTGTTGCCTTGGCTGGTGATGTAGTCGACCTTCACGTCGACCTTTTCCTTGTCTGCCCATTCCTTGATGATTGCGGACTGGACATCGTTGGCGCCCGGGACCCAGTGATCCCAAAGTCCGATTGTCAGGTTTCCGGCTGCATTGGCACTGCGTACGAACGGCGCCGCGACAAGGCCGGCGGCGACGCCTCCGGCCACGACTCCACGACGAGACAGTTTCTCGACTTGCATGACGTTTCCCTCCCTAAAGGAACGCTTGTGCACGCGAAGCAACGACTACTGATGTGACGCTAAGTAGAGGCGCTCCTGCCATTTCTTTGATGGCTGCGGAGTCTCCCAGATGCTGCTGAGCTTAGCCAGAGACCGCCGGCCGCGCCAGACAGTATTGATCCCCTGGGATTCCGCCCGAACCAAGGCGCCTTTTTCGTTGCCGGCGCCGGGCTCGGACAGGACAATGAATACATGACCCTTTCGGCCCAACTCACACATTTCGGCGTGCACACCACCGATCTCGACCGGATGGTCGACTTCTACACGCGCGTCATGGGCTTCGTGGTCAGCGACAGCGGCACCGGCGGTTCCGGCGCGCGCGTCGCCTTCATGACCCAGAACCCGGAATGCCATCACCAGTTCGTGCTGTTCGACGGGCGGCCGAAGGACCTCGCCTACAATCCGGTGAACCAGATCTCCTTCCGCCTCGATTCGCTCGACACGCTGAAGGGCTACCGCCAGGCGCTCATCAAGGAGGGCATCAGCCAGCACCGGATCACCGACCACGGCAACGCCTGGGCTCTCTACTTCAAGGATCCCGAGGGCAATCCCGTCGAGCTCTATGTCGATTCGCCCTTCTACACGCCGCAGCCCTGCGGCGAGCCGCTTGACCTCGACCAGCCGAACGACGAGATCCTGCGGCGCACCGAAGCGATGTGCCGGAGCCGACCTCGCTTCATGAGCCGCGAGGCCTGGATGCAGGGCATCCAGGCCCGGCTGGACGCGAGATAGTTTGCTGGGGGCGCGCCACTCCAGTGGCGCGTCATAATCTTCCGGACCGCGAGCGATGACGCGCGACTGGAGTCGCGCGTCCCCAGCGAAGACGTCACTTCTGAGCGTACTTGCCCGTGAGCTGCGGCGTATGCGGGCCCTCGCCGCCTTTCTCCTTGTGCTGCAGCCGCGTGGTGCGCGCCCAGGTCCGCTTGTGTTCGTCCTTCACGTTGAAGTGCAGGGTGCCGACCTTCTCGACGGTGAGCTCGACCTTGTCGCCGTCCATGAAGGAGTTGAGCCCGCGATGGTTGGTGCCGGTGGCTAAGATGTCGCCGGGCTCCAGCGTATGGATCGAGCTCACCCATTCGATGCAGCGCGGGATCGAGTGCGCCATGTCGTTGGTGTTGAACTTCTGCATCACCTGCCCGCTGTTGGTCAGCGTGATGTTGAGGTTCTGCGGATCGGCGATCTCGTCAGCCGTGACGATGCAGGGTCCGATCGGCGCGAAGGTGTCGCGCGACTTCATCTGGAAGAACACGTTGCCGGGCGGCGGCAGGCCGCGCGCCGAACCGTCGATGAAGCAGGTGTAGCCGAAGATGTGCTTCATGGCGTCGGCCTGCGCGACGCGCGTGGCGCGCTTGCCGATCACCAGGGCGAGCTCCGCCTCGCCTTCGAAGATGCCGGCCGGCACGTCGGGCAGCACCATCGTGTCGCCGTTGCCGATCACCGCCGTCGCCGCCTTGTGGAAGGCGTTGATCTGCGGTTTCTCCTTGAGCGTGCCGTCCTCCATGTAGTTCACCGCCATGCAGACGATGTTGCCGGGCTTGGGCACCGGCGGACGCAGGCGCACACCTTTCAGCGGCACGCCCTTGCCGTCGGCAGCGGCCTTCTCGACCTTGGCCTTGTGGCTGTCCCAGCGCTCGATCAGGCCGATGATCAGGTCGCGATTGTGCAGATGCGGAATGTCTTTCACCGCGTCGGTGATGTCGACGACAGTGTCGCCCTTGACGACGCCGAGGCGATAATCATCGAAATAACAGAGCTTCACTTCTGGTCTCCCCCTTCGAATACCTTCTTGGCGACGTTCGCGGCCGACATGGCGGTGGGCCAGCCGGAATAGAAGGCGAGATGCGTGATCAGCTCGAGCAGCTCCTCCTTCTTGACGCCGTTGTTGAGCGCGCGCTGGAAATGACCGGTCTGCTGCTCCGTGCGATTGAGCGCCACCAAGGTGGCACAGGTGATGAGGCTGCGGTCACGCTTGGAGAGGCCGGGCCGCTCCCAGACGTCGCCGAACAGCACGTTGTCGGTGAGGTCGACCAGCTTGGGCGCGAAGGAGCGTAGCGCGTCCCGTGCGGCCGACGATGAGGCAGGTGGCTTGGACATGAACATTCCTCCTTATTATGAACGGCTCGATCAGGGGCTGGCGTGGCCGATGAAGCGCTCGGGCGGCCGTTCACCCCACTGCGACTGGAAGCCCTCTTCGGCACTCAGCAGGTTGCCGCCGTTGGCGGCGTTCAGCCGGTCGGTGTCGGCCCAACGCTCGTGCACGCGGCCCCACGGGTCGGACCAGTAGTCGTAGACCTGGCTGCCCAGTAGGTGGCGGCCGATGCCCCACATATGTTCGTACTTGCCGAGCCGCTTGATGTGCTCGTGATCCTGGAAGACGGCATCGATGTCCTGCGCCTCGTAGGAAACATGATTCAATCCCGTCTTCTGGTTGTGTATGCAGAACAGGACGTGATGGTCGACATAGTCCTCGCCGCGATCGAGCCGGCTGAAGGCGCCGATGAGGTTTTCCTTGTCGCCGGCATAGACGTCGTCGGAACGAATCATGCCCAGGGTTTCGCGGAACCAGGCCACCGTCTCCTTCACCTTGGGCGTCGACAGGACGCCATGCCCGATGCGCTGCAGCGTCGTCGGCGACTTGGAAAGCCGCATCAGCCGGCCCTTGCGGCGCAGCGGCTCGCCGCCCGTGTTCACGGGATCGCGCTCGACCTTGATCGCCGGTACGGACTGCATGCTGTGGATGACCTCGATCTGGTAGCCGTTGGGCTCGGTCAACCGCACGCGCTTGCCGCCGCCCGGTTCGTTCAGGGTCTCGATGCCGGATGCCCCCGGCAGCTTGGCGAGTCGCTTGAGGTCGTCCTCGCTGGCCGCATGGTAGGCGAAGCCGATGAACCTGGTGCCACCCTTGTGCACGGCGTGTAGATGATGATGACTGTCGGCGCCGCGCATATAGAGCGCGTCGGGCGTGCGTTCGGCCCGCACCATGCCGAAATGGGTTAAAAACTCCTCCATCGCGTCGAGGTCCGGCGCCTCCATGCGCGGGAAGGCGAAATCTGCGGCTTTGATGGCAACCATGGTGTCCTCCGTTGTCAGGATGCTTTGAACTTGTCGGGCAGGCGCTCCTCGTTGCCCAGCGCAACGCGGCGCACGCCGTCGCTGTCGGGGCTGGCCGGGAAGCCGATGGTGGCCCGCGGCGCAGGCGTCTCCACCACCTTGTTGGAGAGGCGGCCGACTCCGGTCACCTCGATGTCGATCGTATCGCCAATCTCGAGCGGGCGCGAGTTGGCCGGCGTGCCGGTCAGCAGGATGTCGCCCGGCAGGAAGGTCATGTGGCGGGCGAGGTCGGCAATCAGGTAACCGCAGTCGAAGATCTGCTCGCTGACGGCGCCCTCCTGTACCATCTTGCCGTTCTTGTAGGAGCGCAGCGTCGAGGTGCGCACGTCGACGCCCGAGACGAGGCCCGGCCCGATCGGGCAGAAGCCGTCCATGCCTTTTACGCGCAACATCGAACCTGCGTCCGTGTCGCGAAAATCGTGGCAGCCGAAATCGTTCGACGGCGCGAAGCCCGCGATGCAATCCCACGCCTCCTCGCGCGAGACGTTCTTGGTCACCTTGCCGAACACGACGGCCATCTCACCCTCGTAGTTCACATACTTGTAGCCCTTTGGCCTGATCAGCTCACCCTTGTGCGCGTTGAGCGCCGTCAGCGGCTTCTGGAAGTAGGTCGGCGACTTGGGCGGCGTGCGCGTATTGTTGAACTCGTAGTAGCGTGAAATGTAGTTCACGTGCACGCAGATGATCTTGCTCGGATCGCAGGGCGGCAGATGCACGACCTCGTCCTCGCCGCAGGTGCGGCCGTCGCCGAACACGATCCTGCCGTCCTTGAACTCGACCCAGTACGTACTGCCGTCCTTCACCACGTGCCGCACTTCCCTGCGCGGCCCTTCCAGAGCACTCATCTACCCACCCCCTCCCAACCATGATCATTTCTTCGCCTGCTGTATCGCCCGCCACACATTCTGGGATGTCGCGGGCATCTCCACGTCGCTGACGCCAAGCGGCGCCAGCGCGTCCATGATGGCATTCATGACCACCGGCATGGCGCCCACCGTGCCCGCCTCGCCGGCGCCCTTGGCGCCCAGCGGGTTGTATTTGGTCGGTACCGGATTGCTCTTCACCTCCATGTTCGGGATCATCATGGCGTGCGGCATGGCGTAATCGAGGAAGCTCGCGGTCAGAAGCTGGCCGCTCTCGCGATCCCACACCACCTGCTCGCACAGGATCTGGCCGATGCCCTGCGCCACGCCGCCATGGATCTGGCCCTTCAGCCCGGTCGGATTCATCACCGTGCCGACATCGTCGACCACGGCATAACGGTCGACCGTGACGTCGCCGGTTTCGGGATCGATCTCGAGTTCGCAGATGTGGCAGCCGTTGGGATAGGTGTCCTTCTGGCCGAGGTAGGTGGCATTCTCGTACAGGCCGCCTTCGAAGCCGCCATTCTTGGGCCAGCGCGTCGGACTGAAGGCCGCCATAGCCACCTGCTTCAGCGACACCGACTTGTCGGTGCCGGCGACCTTGAAGGTGCCGTCGGCGAACTCGATGTCCTGTTCGCCCGCCTCGAGCATGTGCCCGGCGAGCTTCTTGCCCTTCTCGATCACCTTGCCGGCGGCCATGAACAGCGCCGAGCCGCCCAGCACCGTCGAGCGCGAGCCGTTGGTGCCCATGCCGAAGGCCACGCGGTCGGTGTCGCCGTCGATGTACTGCACGTCGTTGGGATCGATGCCCAGCCGCTCGTTCAGGATCTGCTTGAACATGGTCTCGTGGCCCTGGCCCTGGTTCTTGGTGCCCATCAGCAAGGCCGCGGTGCCGCTGGGATTGAAGCGGATCTCGGCATATTCCGGCTGCGCGGTACCGGCCGCCTGTTCGATGGCGTTGATGATGCCGAGGCCGCGCAGGCGGCCGCGCTTCTTCGACTCCTCCTTGCGTGCCTCGAACCCCGCGACGTCGGCCAGCTTCAGCGCCATGTCGAGGTTCTTCTCGAACTCGCCGCAGTCGTAGAAAGGCCCGACCGGGCTCTGATACGGCAGCGCCGACTCCGGCAGCATGTTCTTGCGGCGCAGCTCGATCCGGTCGACGCCCAGTTCGCGCGCCGCATCGTCGACCAGCCGCTCGATCATGTAGATCGCCTCCGGCCGTCCGGCGCCGCGATAGGGCGCCGTCGGATTGGTGTTGGAGAGCACGCCCACGACATTGATGTAGGCCTTGGGGATCAGGTAGACGCCGAGCACCGTGCCGATCATGCCGAAGGGCGACAGCAGGTTGCGGTCCGAGCCTACATAGGCGCCGATATTGGCGATCATGTTGAGCCGCAGCGCCAGGAACTTGTTGTCCTTGTCGAGCGCCAGCTCGATCTCGCCGATATTGTCGCGGCCGTGCTCGTCGGCCATCACGGCCTCGCTGCGCTCGCACGTCCACTTCACGGGCCGCAAGAGCTTGCGCGCCGCCCACAAAGTCAGGCGATGCTCGATATACTGCCAGCCCTTGGTGCCGAAGCCGCCGCCGACATCGCCCGCGATCACCCGCATCTTGCTCTCGGGCACCTTGAAGACGTTCTGCGCCAGCATGTTGCGCACGCGATGGGGATACTGCACGTCGGCATAGAGGGTCATGCGATCCTCGCCCGGATCGAAGGTGCCGAGCGTGCCGCGCGGCTCCATGTACTGGGCATGCACACGGGTGATCACGTAGCGCCGCTTGATAACCCTGGCGGCGGCTTTGATTGCTTCGTCGGTGGCGGCCTTGTTGCCGCGCTCGACGAAGTTGGAGATGTTGTCCGGGCAGTCGTCCCACACCGCGGGCGCGCCGGGCTTCACCGTGTCGGCGGTCGAGGTCACCGAGGGCAGCGGCTCGTAGTCGATATCGACCAGCTCGGCCGCGTCCTTGGCCTCGGCCAGCGTATCGGCGATCACCATCGCCACCGGGTCGCCGACATAGCGCACCCGGTCGGTGATCAGCGGCGGCCGCTGCGGCGCGTACATCGGCTTACCGTCGGGACGCTTGCGCGGCATGTTGGCCTTGGGCATGCCGAGTCCGTCGGCCACCACGTCGTGGCCGGTGTAGACAGCAAGCACGCCCGGCGCCTTCTTCGCCTCCTCGACGTCTATGGAACGGATATTCGCATGGGCGTGCGGCGAGCGCACGAACACCGCATAGGCCTGGCCGTGCAGGTTGACGTCGTTGATGTAGCGCCCCTGTCCGCGCAACAGGCGCGGATCCTCGAAGCGCGCGACAGGCTGACCGATACCATACTTGCTCATAACTCTCTCACTCCCGGCGATGCCTTCACTCTACGATTGGTTTGTGACGTGGGCGAGTGGTGTTCACGCCTTGCGTCGTTTGGCGATACGCACTGCATCCATTGTGAGGCCCGGGACTTCCGAAGCCGCCTGTTCCACCGTCGTGCGGATGTGCTTCTCGATCAGCCCGCAGGCCAGGTCGACGTCGCGCGCCAGCACGGCATCGCGCAGTTCCAGGTGCTCGTTCCGCCGGCGCGAGCGGGCGTGGATCATCGTCAGCCAGTGGTAGCGCCGTGCCTGGTCGAACAGCTCGCTGCGGAAATGCATGGACCACGGCGAGGTGCAGGTCGCCACCAGTGAATCGTGGAAGCGCTTGTGCCGCTTGCCCCATTCGCGCTTGACGCCGACCGGGTCGTCCTGCCGCGGCGCGCCGAGCTTGTTGAGCAGAAAATACGAACTCACGATCTCGGCCTCCCAGGCGTCGGTGCCGTGGCGGATCGCGTCGGCCAAGGTCGTGGTCTCGAGCCAGACGCGCAGCTCGCTGAGATCGAGGAAGTCGGCGAGCGAGATCGGCGCCACCGTGAAGCCGCGCCCGGCCTCGGTGCGCGCCAGCCCTTCCGAGACGAGGTGCGACAGCGCCTCGCGCAAGGTTCCGACCGATGTGCCGTAGCGCTGGCGCAGCTCGCCGAAGCGCAGCCGCTGGTCGGGCTTCAGCACGCAGCACAGGATATCCTCGCGCATGCGGCGCAGCACGTCGAAGGTCGCCGCGTCCTCGGCGAGCACGTCCTGCGGCGCCGTCGTGGCGGCGGCACGGTCGGTGATGTCGACAGGCATCTTCAGGATCTTGGCCATGGTTTTGGTCCTCAAACGCCGAGATAGGCTTCGCGAATATGCGGTTGCTTCAGGAGTTCGTCGGGCAGCCCGGCGCTCACGATCCTCCCCTGCTCCAGTACGTAGGCACGGTCGGCGATGCCGAGCGCCTTCAGAACGTTCTGCTCGACCAGCAGCACGGCCGCGCCCTCCTCGCGCACCCGCGCGATGATCTCGAACATGTCGTCTACGACGGTGGGCGCCAACCCGAGCGACGGCTCGTCGAACAGCACGATGCGCGGTCGCGCCATCAATGCGCGGCCGATCGCCACCATCTGCTGCTGGCCGCCCGACAGTTCGCCGGCGAGCTGGCCGCGCTTGTCGCGCAGGATGGGAAACAGGCCGTAAACCCGTTCCAGGGATTGATCGCGCCCGGCCCTTGCCGCCGGCAGATAGCAGCCGAGTTCGAGGTTTTCCTCGACCGACATTTTGACGAACAGTCGCCGACCCTCAGGCACCAGGGCGATGCCGTGGCTGCAATAGTCGTGGGCGCGGACGCAGGTCATGTCGACACCGTCGAAGCGCAGCTCGCCCTGCCGGCAGCGCAGCAGGCCCGCGATGGCGTTGATCAAGGTCGTCTTTCCGGCGCCGTTGGGGCCGATCACCGACACGATCTCGGCGGCTCCGACGTCGAGCGAAACGTCCCACACGGCGGGCGCGTCGCCGTAACCGATATGCAGGTTGCGCGCTTCAAGCAGCATAGGCCTTGCCCAGATAGATGCTGACGACCCGCGGATCGCGCATCACGTCGCGCGGTGCGCCCAAAGCGAAGAGCTTGCCTTCGTTCAACACGGCGATGCGGTCGGAAAGCTCGACCACGGCCCGCATCAGATGCTCGACGAAGACGATGGTGGCGCCCTGACCACGGATGGCGCGCACCAGACGGATGGCGTTGTCGATCTCCGCCGGATTCAGGCCCGACAGGACCTCGTCGAGCAACAGCAGCTTGGGCTTCGCCGCAAGTGCCCGCGCCAGCTCGAGAAACTTGCGTTCATGCAGGTTGAGCTCGGCGGGCAGCGCCTCTTCCTTGCTGCCGAGTCCGGTAAAGCCGATCCAGTGCCGCGCCTCGTCGCGAATTTCCCGCTGGGCGCGCACCGGGCCGCCGAACGTCGCGGCCAAGGCGACGTTGTCGAGCACACTCATGTTCGCGAACGGCCGCGGGATCTGGTAGGTGCGGGCCACGCCGCGGCGGGCAATTTCGTGGGCCGCGAGGCTGCCGATCGAGACGCCGTCGACCGCGACCGTGCCGCTGCTGAGCGGATAGTGCCCGGAAATGACGTTGATCAGCGTGGTCTTGCCCGAGCCGTTGGGCCCGACCAGGCCGAAGATCTCGCCCTCGCGCACGTCGAGATCGACGCCCGCCAGGGCCTGCAGGCCGCCGAAGCGCTTGGTGACGGCGCGCACTTCCAGGATATGTCGCTCGCCGATCGGCCGCACCGTCGCCGGCACGACGGGCACCACCTCGGCCTGTGCCTTGGCGGGCTGGGGCCGACGCTTCTTGGCCCAATGCTGGATCGCGGGAATGACCCCATCGGGAAGCCACAGGATGGCGACGATCAGGATCAGGCCGACGATGGCGCGGCCGATCATCGCCTCGCCGCCGCTGATGAAGGCATAGAGCAAGGTGGTGATGGCGGTGGCTCCGACAGCCGGGCCAAGCCAATGGCGCGAGCCGCCCAGCACGCTCATCAGAACGACGTAGAGCGGCACCGTGAGCTCGAACGTGCCGGCGACCGTGAGGAAGCCGACATACATGGCATGAATGCCGCCCACGGCGCCGGCGATGCCGGCGGAGAGCGCAAAGGCCAGGAGCTTGTAGCGGAAGGTCGGCACGCCCTTGGCCTCGGCGACGTCCTCGTCGTCGTGAATGGCGAACAGGCCCATGCCCAACCGCGAATGGGCAACCCACCACGCCGTTACGAGCGTCAGCACGCAGATCGCGAATCCCAAGATGTAGATGGTGCCCGTCGGAGTCGGCATGAGATGCGGCAGCGGCACGGCGCTCATGAACACGCCGCCGCCGCCATCGATCGGCGTGTTGAGGATGATGGTGCCGATCACGAAGGTGACCGCAAGCGTCAGCAGCGCGAACAGCTCCCCGCGCAGGCGGCGCAGACGGAAGACGACGGCGCCGACGCCGACGCCGAGCAGCGCCGAGAGCGCCGCCGCGGCCGGTATGGTGAGCAGGAACGGCACGCCGGCTTTGGTCGTCAACGTGGCCGTCGTGTACATGCCGACGCCGAAGAATGCGGCATGACCCAGGCTGAAATAGCCGGCGAAGCCGCTCAGCAGCGCCCAGCTCGTCGACAGCGAGACCCAGAAGAACACGAGGTAGACGAAGGAATCGTAGAAGGCCGGCAGGCCTGCCGTCGGCAGCAGCGCCAGGGCCACGATGGCGAGCCCGGCCACGACTTTGGGCAGGTCGCGCGCGGCGTTCATAGCCACTCCGGATCCCACAGCAGGATCGCGATCAGCATCGAGAACGACACCACCGGCGCCCAGGCCGGACTCAGGACCGCCATGGCGATGGATTCGCTGGCGCCAACCAGCATGCCGGCCGCCAGCGCACCCAGCGGATTGCCCAGCCGGCCGATGATGACGACGGCGAACACCACGCCGAGCCAGGTCCAGATCTGCGCCGGCGCCAGGGTGGCAATCAGCGCGATGAAGGTGCCGGCGATGCCGGCATAGGCCGCCCCCATGCCGGAGATCAGGTAGGCGAGCTTGCGGTAGTCGACGCCATAGGCCGCGGCGATGTCGGCGTCTTCGGCGCTCGCGCGCAACGCCTTGCCGACATAGGTCTTGCGCAGCCACTGCCAGGTGCCCCAGGCCAGCACGCCGGCCACCAGGCAGAGGGTGAGCTCGAGCACCGGGATGTAGAACGGCCCGGCCTTGATCGACAGCGTCGAGTAGGGCGTCTCGAAGCGGCGGTAGTCGGCTGTCCAGTAGAGCTGGATCGCCACTTCGAGGATGACGGCGAAGCTGAAGGTGATCAGGAGCGAGGCGAGCTCGTTGACCTTGAACCTGTCGAACAGCCAGTGCTGCGCCAGGCCGATCAGGAACATCGCCGGCACGACCATCGCCGCCGACCACCACGGCGCCACGTGATAGGTCGTGCCGAGCTCGTAGGTAAGATAGGCGGCGAGGAAAGCGAGCGCGAAGTGGCTGAGATTGACCAGCCGCAACAGGCCCCAGCTCAGGCTGAGGCCGAGCGCCAGCAGACCGTACATGCCCCCGGCCAGGACACCGGAGATCAACGCCTGGCCGAGCAGCGTGGCGCTTGGCATGAAGCCAACATCTTTCCTCCCCCGTTAAACGGGGGAGGATACAGGAGGGGGAAAGCCCCAAACGAGATGTCCGAAGATGTCATGATCTGAAACTGGCGAGCTTCCCCACTGCGGCTTTCCCCCTCCCGGCCCTCCCCCGTATGACGGGGGAGGAGAGCAGGCTCATGACGCGATCAGCTTGACCCCGGGCGCGGCGAACTCCGTCGGCCAGACCACCTTCCACTCCTTGTTCTGCACCTGCTTGACGAGCTGGGCTGCGTCGCCGTGGTTGAACGGCCCGTCGAAGCGCAGGCTGCCGTAGACGGTGGTCACCCGGTTCTTCTTGAGCCAGGCCGCGATCTTCTCGTCGTCGAGGCTGCCCGCAGCGTTCACGGCGATCTCCAGGATCTGCCATTCCGAGATCATGCCGCAGGCCTGGGCATCGATGGTGCTGTAGGGCAGGTTGGCCTTGGTCGCCTTTTCCTTGAACTCCGAGGCGAGCTTCTTCATGCCCGGCCGGCTCATGAAAGGCTCGTCGGGCTCGAGGAACGTCGAGCACAGGACCTTGTCGCCGTCGGGCGAGAGCGCGAGCGGACCCGGCGCCGGGTAGAGGTGAAAGCTGTTCTTGGGCGTGTAGTCGAGCTTGCGCAGCGACTCCAGGACCTGGTTGCTCTCCAGACCCAGCGAGCCCACCCAGAGGAAATCGGGATTGGTCTCCTTCACCCTGGCGGCGATGGCGCCGAAATCGCGGTTGCCCGATTCGTATTCGAGATAGAGCAGCACCTTGACGCCGCGCTTCTCGGCCTGGTCGCGCATGCCTTGCGCCATGAACTGGGCCGACGGGAATTTCGAGGTCAGCACGACGATGGTCTTGGGCGGCGTCGGCATGGCCGCCATCATGTCCAGGATGACGTTGGGATAGGTCTTGTCCGGCTCCGGGCCGAACGGCGTCGCCGGGAAGGCGCGGTCGTAGGTCTGCAGCTTGGGGATGCCCATGCTGCTCTGGATGATCACCTTGCCGTAGCGCTGCGCCACGCCCATCGCCGCCAGGATCGGCGCGGTGGCGTAAGGCCCCTGGATGAGGTCGACCTTGTCGACGGTTATGAGCTTCTCGTAGAGGCTGCGCGCGACGTCGGGCTTGGACTGGTCGTCGAGCAGCACATACTCCACGGGCCGGCCGAGGAAGCCGTTCCGGCCGTTGATCTCCTCGACCATGATCTCCGAGGCGATCTTGTGGATCACCGCGGTCTGGGCGAGGAAGCCCGTCAACGACAGCGTACCACCGACCTTCACCGGCGTGCCCGAGGGCGCCGCGCGCACAATCGCGGGCGCTCCCAGCACCGCCGTTGCTCCGACCATGCCCGCCAAGACGCGGCGACGAGGCCACGCGCTCGTGCGATCCATCATGTTTCCTCCAGACCGGCGCGTTTGTTTGTGGATGAGCGCCGTTATCCCGATGGTGGGATAACGCTGGCGGCCTGTAAACGATTTTTCGAAAGTTGCGAAACTTTCGAAGATCGCCGTTACCGCACGGTGACTCCCAGGAAACGCTCGAGCGGACCTCGATCGGCCAGCAGCGCCGCGCTGGCGCCCTGATGAACGATGCGACCACGCTCGAGGATCAATGCGCGGTCGGTGATGGGCAGGATCTTCTGCGCATGCTGCTCGACGATAATGGCGGCGAGTCCCTCCTCGCGGAACAGCTGCGCCAGCGCGGCCAGCAGTTCGTGCACGATGATCGGCGCCAGCCCCTCGGTCGGCTCGTCGAGCAGCAAGAGCCGCGGATTTGTCGCAAGCGCGCGGCCAATCGCCAGCATCTGCTGCTCGCCGCCGGACAGCGATCCGCCAGGCTGCTGCCGCCGTTCCTCGAGGCGCGGGAAGAGGCCGAACACGCGCTCCAGGGTCCACGGCCCGGGCCGCGCCACGGCGGTGATGTTCTCCTGCACCGAGAGGGAGCGGAAGATGTTGCGCTCCTGCGGCACCCAGCCGATGCCGAGCGCGGCCCGCGTCTCGGGCGCGAACGTGCCGACGTCGCGGCCGCCCAGCGCGATCGAGCCGGCGAAGCGGCGCGTCACTCCGACCAGGCTGTCGATCAGCGTGGTCTTGCCGACGCCGTTGCGGCCCAGCACGGCCAACGCCTCGCCCTCGCCCAGGCGAAACGCCACGTCCGACAGCACGACGGCGCGGCCATAACCGGCGGAGAGACCTTCGACGGCGAGCAGTTCAGCCATCGATTCTCTCGCCGAGATAGACGGCGCGCACGCGGCTGTCGGCCGCGATCGCCTCGGGCTCGCCCTCGACCAGCAGGCCGCCGTCGACCAGCACCGAGATGCGCCGCGCGAAACTGAACACCAGGTCCATGTCGTGCTCGATCAGCAGCACCGAGACGTCGGCCGGCAGGGCGGCGATGGCATCCAGAATGTCGCGCCGCTCGGCCTCGGGTACGCCGGCCGCCGGTTCGTCGAGCAGCAGCACCTGTGGCGCGCAGGCGAAGGCGGCGGCGATCTCGAGCAGTCGCTGCTTGCCATAGGGCAAGGTGTCGGTGCGCCGGTCGAGGACGTCCAAGAGACCGAATCGTTCGGCCACCTGCTCGACCTCGGCGCTCACCGCATCGACCGCGCCCACCCGGCGGCGCCAGTCGCGGCCGAGACCCAGCCGCTCGTCGACGGCGAGCGCGATCGTCTCAAGCGGCGTCAGGTCGCCGAACAGCTGGTTGATCTGGAAGGTCCGCACCAGGCCGCGGCGCACCCGCGCCTCGGGGCGCAGCCGCGTGATATCCTCGCCCGCCAGCACGACTCGTCCGGTGGAGGGCGTCAGCACGCCGGTCAGCAGGTTGACGAAGGTCGTCTTGCCGGCGCCATTCGGGCCGATCAGCGCCTGACGCGCGCCGCGCTCGAGGCGGAAGGTGACGTCGTTGGTGGCCACGATGCCGCCGAAGCGCTTGGCGAGGCCGTGGGTTTCAAGCGCGGCGTTCATCGTCGCGCCACACGCGCCAGCAGCCCGCGCATGCCTCCGCTGAGGCGCTCGCGGCCAACCAGCGCCAGCACGACCAGGAACAGGCCCATCCAGAACATCCAGAATTGCGGCGCGTTGGACGCCAGCGTGTCCTGCAGGATCTTGAACACGATGGCGCCGGCAAGGCCGCCATAAAGCCAGCCCGCGCCGCCGATGATGAGGGCCAGCAGCACATCGGCCGAGCGCTGGAACTCCAGCACTTCGAGCGAGACGTAGGCCGTCGTCTGGGCAAGCAGGGCGCCGGCGGCGCCGGCATAGGCCGCCGCGAGCGTATAGACCGCGACCAGGCGACGGTTGACCGGCACGCCGAGTGCCGAGGCGCGCAAGCTGTTGCGCCGGATCGCCATCAACGACAGGCCGAACGGCGAATTGACGATGCAGCGCGCCAGCAGGAACAGGACGAACAGCGTCGCCAGGCTGTAGGCATAGGCGGTGCGCCCGTAGAGGTCGAAGTCGAAGCGGCCGAGCAGCGGGCCCACGACCATGCCCTGCAGCCCATCGGCGCCGCCGGTCCACTGTGGCAGCGCGTTGGCGACTTCGTGGAGCACCAGCGCGACGCCCAGCGTCACCATGAGACGCGTGAGGTCGCTGCCGCGCAGCACGAGGAAACTGGTGAGCAGCCCCAGCAGCGCGGCGGCGGCGATGCCGACGACGAGGCCGGCCAGCGGATCGGGAGTCACGAGCTTGCAGAAAAGGCCGGCGGCATAGGCGCCTGCCCCGAAGAAGGCGGCGTGACCCAGCGAGATGATGCCGGCATAGCCCAGGATCAGATCGAGGGAGAGCGCGAACAAAGCCAGGATCGCCACTTCGTTCAACAGCAGATGCTTGCCCGGCGGCAGGAGCAGTGCGGCGAACGCCAGCACCCAGAAGACGATCTCCGGTGCGCGCCAACGCGCGCGCCGCGCCAGGCCTTGCGCCGCGATCGTCTGACCCCTCGTCATCGAGCCCCTCATCATCGGGCCCGGGCGAACAGGCCATTGGGCCTCAGCGCCAGCACGACGATCAGCACGACATAGATGACGAAGCCGCCCAGCGCCGAGGAGAGATAATACTTGCCGGCCACGTCGGCGATGCCCAGCAGCAGGGAGGCGACGAACGGACCCATGACGCCCGACGTGCCGCCGACCGTGACCACGATCAGGAAGTAGATCATGAACTTGAGCGGAAAATAGGGATCCAGTCCCAAAAGCTCGACGCCGAGCGCCCCGCCCAGCCCGGCCAGGCCGGAGCCCACGGCGAAGGTCGCGGCGAAAACCGTGGCCACCGGGATGCCGAGCCCGCGCGCCACGCGCGCGTCGTCGACGGCGGCGCGCAGGCGGCTGCCGAAGCGCGTGCGCATCAGGCCGGCCTGCAGCCCGATCGCCAGCGCGCCGCACAGCACGATCAGGAAGGAACGGTAGATGCCGACATTGACGCCGAGGATCTCCCGTCGTCCCTGCAGCCAGTCGGGCAGCATGATGTTGCGCTGGCTCGAGCCCAGCAGGTAGTCCGTGAGCGCCACCGCCATGAACACCAGGCCGATCGAGAACAGCACCTGATCGAGCGGACTGCGGCCGTACATGTGACGGTAGAGCGTGCGCTCCAGCACGAGGCCGATCGCCGCCGCGACGATGAAGGCCGCCGGCAGGCAGGCCAGGAACGGCCAGCCCGCGCGGTCCATGAGCAGCACCGTCGCGTAGCCGCCCGCCATGGCGAAGGCACCATGCGCGAGGTTGACGAAATTCATCAAGCCCAAGGTCACGGCAAGCCCGCAGGCCAGCACAAAGAGCAGCATGCCGTAAGCCACGCCGTCGAACAGGATCGTGGCCATCAGGCCTCCTCCCCCGTCAGACGGGGGAGGATACAGGAGGGGGAGAGCCCCACAGGCGATATCCCAACATCATGATCTGAAACCGGCCGACATCCCGATTGAGGCTTTCCCCCTCCCTACCCTCCCCCGTGTGACGGGGGAGGATGAAGACCGGCATACCTATTTCTTAGCCGCCTTCACCGGGTCCTTGACGTTGGGAATCGTCGCGAACTCGACGTTGTAGAGTTCGCCGTTCACCTTATCGACCTTGCGGATGTAGATGTTCTGGATGATGTCGCGCGTGTCGGGATCGATCGAGATCGGGCCGCGCGGGCTTTCCCACGCCATGCCCTTCATGGCGGCGATAAGCTTTTCGCCGTCGGTCGAGCCGTTGGTCTTCTTCAGCGCCTCGTAGATCAGGTGCATGCCGTCATAGCCGCCGACCGACATGAAGTTCGGCCTGAGCCCGCCGTTGGCCTTCTTGAAAGCCTCGACGTAGGCCTTGTTGAGCGCGCTGTCGTGGCTGGCCGAGTAGTTGTGCGCGTTGATCACGCCCATCACCACGTCACCCATGCCGTTCAGCTGGTCGTCGTCGGTGACGTCGCCGGTGGCGATCAGCTTCATGCCCGACTTGTCGAGCCCGCGCTCGACGAACTGCTTGACGAACTGCGCGCCCGCGCCCGACGGCACGAAGACGAACAGCGCATCGGCCTTGGCATCGGCTGCCTTCTGCAGGACCGGCGCGAAGTCGGGACTGCGCAGCGGCACGCGGAGATTCTCCACGATCGTGCCGCCGTCGGCCTTGAACTTGTCGCTGAACGACTTCTCGGCGTCGATGCCGGGGCCATAGTCGCTGACCATGGTCACGACCTTCTTGATGCCGTTCTTGATCGCCCATTCCGCCATCGGCACGGAAGACTGCGCCAGGGTGAAGCTGGTGCGCACGATGAAGGGCGAGGCTTCGGTGATCGACGAGGTGCCGGCGGCCATCACGACTTCCGGCACCTTGGCCTGCGTGGCGATCGGCGCCGTCGCCATCGCCGAGGGCGTGATGCCGAAGCCGGCGAGGATGGCGACCTTGTCGTTGACCACCAGCTCCTGCGCCAGCCGCTTGGTCACGTCGGGCACGCTGGTGTCGTCCTTGAGGATGACCTCGACCTTCTTGCCGGCGACCGTCGAGCCGTGCTGCGCCTGGTAGAGCTTCACTGCCGCGTCGATCTGTTTGCCGGTCGAGGCCTGCTGGCCGGTCATCGGCAGGATCAGGCCGATCTTGGCGGTGTCCTGCGCCGCGGCGGCCGAGGAGAACAGCGCGAGCGCGGCAATCGCCGCGATTTCACGTCTCAACATTTTTGTTTTCCTCCCAAACAATCTCGGCCGCGAACTAGTAGCACAAAAGACGGCAGGATGCTCTATGCTCCCGCCGCGAAGGCACGGGAGCACGCCCATGAAGAGCTACAAGGTCGTCGAATTCGGCAAGCCGCTGCAGAAGGTCGAGGAAGCCAATCCTGCCCCGCAGGGAACCGAGGTGCTGGTGCGCATCACCGCCGCCGGAGTCTGCCACAGCGATGTCCATCTGTGGGAAGGCTATTTCGACATGGGCGGCGGCAACAAATATTCGACCGAGAAGACCATGGCGCCGCCGCGCACCATGGGCCACGAGATCGTGGGCGAGGTCGCAGCGGTCGGACCTGAGTCCAAGGGCGCCAAGGTCGGCGACAAGGCGGTGGTCTATCCGTGGATCGGCTGCGGCAAATGCTGGTACTGCCAGAACGGCATCGAGCATCTCTGCCCGACGCCGCGCGCGCTGGGCGTCAACAAGGATGGCGGCTATGCCGACCATGTGCTCGTGCCCGATGCGAAGTACCTCTACCCCTACGGCAACCTGCCGACGGAACTTGCTTGTCTCTATGCCTGCTCGGGCATCACGGCGTTCGGCGCGGTCAAGAAGGCGGTGGGCCAGGATGGCGGCAAACCGATCCTGGTGATCGGCGCGGGCGGCGTCGGCCTGATGGGCGTGCGCTTCGCCAAGTCGGTGCTGGGCCGCGAGCCGATCGTGGCCGACATCGACGAGAACAAGCGCAAGCTCGCCCTCGAGAACGGCGCGATCGCCGCCCTCGATCCGCGCGACAAGGAAGCCCGCAAGCAGGTGATGGAGCTGACCGGCGGCACCGGCGTCGGCGCCGCCATCGATTTCGTTGGCGCCGAGGCGTCCGCCCAGTTCGGCCTGAGGGCGCTCGGCCGCGGCGGGCGGCTGATCATCGTCGGTCTGTTCGGCGGCACCTTCTCCATGCCGCTGCCGATGTTCGCCTTCACCGGCTGCCAGATCGTGGGCTCCGTGACCGGCAGCCCGGCCGAGATGAAGGAGATGATGGACCTCGTCACGTCGGGCAAGGTGACGCCGGTGCCGATCATCAAGCGCAAGCTCGACGAAGCCGACGCCACGCTGCAGGAGCTGCGCAAGGGCCTGATCATGGGGCGCGCCGTTCTGGTTCCGTGAGTCAAGCCGGCCGCGCCCTCGTCCACGCTTTCGAGTCGGGAGCCCTCGCATCGGCTCGGGCGTTCTTGCTGCGGGCCGAGCCGCTGCCCTTCAAGGACGTTTGCGCCGAGCAGTCGTTTCGGCCCGCGTATCTCCGCCTGAAGCAGACCGGCTGGTCGGTCACGCCGCGCATCGAGAGCGGCGGCTACGAACTCGGCCTCGTGCTGCTCACCAAGTACAAGGAAGAGAACTTCGCCAACATCGCGCGCGGCTGGGCGTTGCTCAGCGCAGGCGGTACCCTGGTCTGCGCCGGCGCCAATGACGACGGCGCGGCGAGCCTGGCGAAGCATGTCGCCAAGGCGTTCGGCCTGGCGGACTCCCTGTCGAAATTCCATTGCCGCGTCTTTTGGCTGAAGCGCAGCGTGAGGCGGCCGCCCGACTACTGGCGAGACCTTGCCTCGCTCCAGCCCGTGGGCGACGGCTCCTGGAAAAGCCAGCCCGGCATCTTCAGTTGGGACAGGATCGACGACGGCTCGGCGCTGCTCGCCAGGCATCTGCCCGACGATCTTTCGGGCCACGTCGCCGATTTTGGCTGCGGCTGGGGCTACCTCGGTCGTGAAATCCTCGCACGCTCCAGCGGCGTCGCCCGAATCGACCTCATCGATGCCGAGCAGCGCGCGCTCGAAGCCGCCCGCGCCAACCTTGCCGATCCGCGCGCCGCGTTCCATTGGCTCGACCTCGCCGTCGAGCCCGCGCCCGCGATCTACGACGCCATCGTCTGCAATCCACCCTTCCATGCCGGCCGTGCCGCCGAGCCCGCGCTCGGCCAAGGCATCATCGCGGCCGCGGCGCGCGCGCTCCGGCCCGGCGGCCGCTTCTACATGGTTGCCAACCGCGGCCTGCCCTACGAGCCCCAGCTCAAGGCCAACTTCGCCTCGTTCGAGACCCTGGCCGATAACAACAAGTTCCGGATCTCGCGCGCTATCCGCTGAACGAGCCGGCGATGAGGAATTCCTTGTTGCCCTCGGCGCCCTCGATCGGGCTGTCGGTGACTCCCAGCACGTGCCAGCCCGGCTGCCCGGCCAGCCAGTCGGAAATCGTCGCGCAGACCTCGGCATGCAGCGCGGGCTCGCGCACGATGCCGCCCTTACCCACCCTGCCCTTGCCGACCTCGAACTGCGGCTTGATCAGCGCCACGAGATGCGCACCCGGCCCGGCGAGCGCCAGCGCCGCGGGCAGCGCGGTGCGCAGGCCGATGAACGAGGCGTCGCAGACGATCAGCTCGATCGGCTCGGGGACCTCCTGGCGCGTGATGTCGCGGATGTTGGTCTTCTCCATCGAGATCACACGTGGATCGCTGCGCAGCTTCCAGGCGAGCTGGTTGGTGCCGACATCGATGGCATAGACCTTGGCGGCGCCCCGCTGCAGCAGGCAGTCGGTGAAGCCGCCAGTCGAGGCGCCGACATCGAGCGCGATGCGGCCGGCGACCGGAATGGCGAAATGATCCAGCGCCTTGGCGAGCTTCAGCCCGCCACGCGAGGCGTAGGGATGCGGCTGGCCGCGCACTTCGATCGGCGTGTCGTCCGCGACGGCGTGGCCCGGCTTGTCGAGACGGCGCTCCCCCGAGAACACCAGCCCCGCCATGACCATGCGTTGCGCGACGCTGCGCGTCTCCGCCAGCCCACGCTCGACCAGCGCTACGTCCAGCCGCGTCTTGGCCATGTCAGACCGCCGGCGGCTGCGCGCGATGCTCGGCCGAAACCGGGCTCATGAGGCCGACGGCGACGCCGTCGGGATCTTCGACGATGGCATAGCGTGCGCCCCAAAAGGCATCGTAGGGCGCCTGCAGCCCGCGATGCCCGGCTCCGATCATCTCGCCATAGATCCGGTCGACGTCCCCACGTGCCGCCACAGCGAAGCCGACGACGACGCGGCCGGCCAGATCGGTGCGGCCGGCCCAACCTCTGTTCCACACCCGGGCAAAGGCCGCGCTGTCGAGATCGAGGCCGGCGGCTTCCGGCGCTGCCGGCTCGACGGCGCTGGCATGATGAGCGCCGCTCGCCGTCCGCCATACCCGTGCATCCGGGATGTCGATTCCCAGCCGACGATAGAAGGCGATGGATGCGTCGAGATTGCCGCTTACAATGTTCACCTGATTGAGCGTCGGCCGCGTGCGGTCCATGGGCTCACTCCCGATCGAAGGAAGAGAACGTTTAGCATGAGCACGAAGCTTCTGGAGGGCGAGCGCGCCCTGGTCACCGGCTGCGCGGGCGGTATCGGCCGCGGCATCGCCAAGGCCCTCAAGGCGGAGGGCGCCACCGTTCTGGGCAGCGACATCACAGCGCCGCCGGCCGAAGACGGCATCGACTTCCTCGCCGCCGATCTTGCCAAGCGCGACGGCTGGAAGGGCCTGCTCGACGGCGCGCTCAAGAAGCTCGGCACGATCTCGCTGTTCGTCCATGCCGCGAGCCCGCGCCGCCAGGAGGTCGACACGCCGCTCGCCGTCTCGGAGGCGACGTGGGACGCCATGACCGACATCAACCTGCGCGCGGGCTTCTTCCTGGCGCGCGAGGCCGGCCGTCAGATGCGCGACAACAAGATCAAGGGACGCATCCTGCTGATCACCTCGCAGCACCGCGAGATGCCCCGGAACCTGCCGCACTACAGCGCCTCGAAGGCCGGCATGACGATGGTGATGAAGGAGCTCGCCCGCGTGCTGGCGCCCGACGGCATCCGGGTCAACGCCATCGCGCCCGGCGCCATCCCGGGCGGCGGCTTCGTCGCCGGCAACCTCAGCGAGCTGGTGGCCCAGATCCCGCTCGGCCGCGCCGGCACGCCCGACGACATTGCCCAGGTCGCTGTCGCGGTTTTGTCGGAAAGATTTGGCCGTTATGTCGTGGGAACGACGGTAGAAGTCGATGGCGGAATCGGCCTGATCAGCTGGATTCCTCCCAAGGCTTGACCGGACCGGCCGGAAGGACGATCTAAAGCACGATGTTCAACGAGGGGGCTTCGCCATGACACTTCGCATCAACTCCACCGCGCCCGATTTCAAAGCCGAGACGACGCAAGGACCGATCGAGTTCCACAAGTGGATCGGCGACGGCTGGGCGATCCTGTTCTCGCATCCCAAGGACTTCACGCCGGTCTGCACCACCGAGCTGGGCTACATGGCCGGGCTGAAGCCCGAGTTCGACAAGCGCAACACCAAGATCGTCGGCCTCTCGGTCGACCCCGTGACCAATCATTCCAAGTGGGCCAAGGACATCGAGGAGACCCAGGGACACGCCGTCACCTATCCGATGATCGGCGATCCCGAGCTCAAGGTCGCGACCGCCTACGACATGCTGCCGGAAGGCGCCGGCTCGACCTCCGAAGGCCGCACCGCCGCCGACAACGCCACGGTGCGCTCGGTGTTCATCATCGGCCCCGACAAGAAGATCAAGGCCATGCTCACCTATCCGATGAGCACCGGCCGCAACTTCGACGAGGTGCTTCGGCTCCTCGAATCGTGCCAGCTAACGGCCCGGCACCAGGTGGCGACGCCGGTCAACTGGAAGCGCGGCGAGGACGTCATCATCGTCCCGGCGGTTTCAGACGAGGCCGCCAAGGCCAAGTACCCCAACGGCTGGAAGGCGCCCAAGCCCTATCTGCGCATCGTCCCGCAGCCCAAGGACTGAGCCCAGGGGACTGAACTAGGACCTGCCGCGCGCCCGCTCGGCCTGCCGGCCGAGCGCGGCCAGCGCGGTCGCCACGATCGCCGGCGCATCGAGGCCGGCCTGTGCGTATTGGCGCGCGGGCGCGGCATGATCGATGAAATGGTCAGGCAGGATCATCGGCCGCACCTTCAGGCCGTGATCGAGCAGGCCCGCCGTCGCGAGGTCCTGCAGCACCTGGCTGGCGAAGCCGCCGATCGCGCCTTCCTCGATGGTGATCAGCACCTCGTGCTCGCGCGCCAGGCGGTGCACGAGATCGCTGTCGAGCGGCTTGGCGAAGCGGGCATCGGCCACCGTGGTGCTGAGGCCCTTGGCCGCCAGATCCTCGGCCGCGACCAGGCATTCGGCGAGGCGCGTGCCGAAATTCAGGATCGCGATCTTGCTGCCCTCGCGCAGGATGCGGCCCTTGCCGATCTCGAGCGGCGTGCCCCTGGCCGGCAACTCGACGCCGACGCCCTCGCCGCGCGGATAGCGGAAGGCCGAGGGACGGTCGTCGATCTGCGCGGCCGTCGCCACCATGTGCATCAGCTCGAGCTCGTCGGACGCCGCCATGACGACGAAACCGGGCAGGCAGGAAAGATAGGCGACGTCGTAGGAGCCGGCATGCGTGGCGCCGTCGGCGCCGACCAGGCCGGCGCGGTCGATGGCGAAGCGCACCGGCAGCTTCTGGATGGCCACGTCGTGCACCACCTGGTCGTAGGCGCGCTGCAGGAAGGTCGAGTAGATCGCCGCGAACGGCTTGAAGCCCTCGCAGGCAAGGCCCGCGGCGAAGGTGACGCCGTGCTGCTCGGCGATGCCGACATCGAAGCAGCGCTCGGGAAAGCGCTCGGCGAACTTGTCGAGGCTGGTGCCCGACGGCATGGCGGCGGTGATGGCCACGATCTTCTTGTCGGCCTCGGCTTCGGCGATCAGCGCCTTGGCGAACACCGCCTGATAGGCCGGCGCGTTGGCCGCGGGCTTCGACTGCTTGCCGGTGATGACGTCGAACTTCACGACGCCGTGGTACTTGTCGTCGCTCGCCTCGGCCGGCGGATAGCCCTTGCCCTTCTTGGTGACGACATGGACCAGGATCGGCTTGTCGAGCCGGCTGTCGCGCGCATTCTTCAGGACCGGCAGCAGATGGTCGAGATTGTGCCCGTCGACCGGCCCGACATAGTAGAAGCCCAGCTCGTCGAACAGGGTGCCGCCGGCCACGAAGCCGCGCGCGAATTCCTCGGCGCGCTTGGCCGCGAGCTCGAGCGGCTTGGGCAGCGCCTCGGCGAAGGTGCGGCCGAGATTGCGCAAGGTGACGTAGGGTCGGCCCGACAGCAGCCGCGACAGATGGCCCGACATCGCGCCGACCGGCGGGGCGATCGACATGTCGTTGTCGTTCAGCACCACGATCAGGCGGCTGCGCAGCGCGCCTGCGTTGTTCATGGCCTCGTAGGCCATGCCGGCGCTCATCGCGCCGTCGCCGATCACGGCCACCACATGGTTGCTGCCGCCGGCGAGATCACGCGCCACGGCCATGCCCAACCCGGACGAGATCGAGGTCGAGGAGTGGGCCGCGCCGAACGGGTCGTATTCGCTCTCGCTGCGGCGCGTGAAGCCCGACAGGCCGCCCTCCTGGCGCAGCGTGCGGATGCGGCTGCGCCTTCCGGTGACGATCTTGTGCGGATAGGCCTGATGGCCGACGTCCCAGATCAGCCGGTCCTTCGGCGTGTTGAAGACGTAGTGCAGCGCGACCGTGAGCTCGATCACGCCCAGCCCGGCGCCGAGATGTCCGCCAGTCACGGAGACGGCCGAGAT
>Ga0210407_10000251_pt1 | contig 67174 bp, 51 predicted proteins | sample IncBWC27MmetaG_FD_150860 | JGI IMG/M metagenome (GOLD analysis project Ga0210407, IMG submission 150860) | Forest soil microbial communities from Barre Woods Harvard Forest LTER site, Petersham, Massachusetts, United States - Inc-BW-C-27-M | ecosystem: Environmental > Terrestrial > Soil >...
CCGCGAAGTCCGCGACAACGGCCGCATCCAGATTCGCCTCTCCCGCGCCGCTAGCCGCCTTTCCATCACCGTTCAGGATGATGGCGTGGGCATTCGCCCCGAGGCCCTCCCGCGCATTTTCGATCCCTTTTACACCACCAAACGCCCCGGCGGCGGCACCGGTCTTGGCTTGAGTATTTGCATGTCCATCGTTCGCGAACATGGCGGCAGCATCGAAGCGGAATCGCTTCCCGGCGGCGGCTCGGCCTTTACGGTTTTTCTCCCCATCGCTCTGGACCTGCCCGCTTCGTCCACCACTTCTACCAGGGTCAAAGCTTCCTCTGATTCCGGGGACGCTCATGCCATCGTGCCGGAGCCCATGCCCGGTCGCTCGGTCCTCGTGCTTGACGACGAGGAGAGCATTCGCATGCTTCTCGAAGAAGGACTCACCGCGCAAGGCCTGCATGTGGATTGCGCCGCCACTCCCGATGAGGCTTTCGTCCTCGTGGGCCGCCGTTCCTATGACGCCATTCTTTGCGATTTGCATCTCACCGCGGCTGGAGTTCACGTGAACGGCCAGGAGGTCGCCGCACGCATCCTCGCGGTATCCGGCCAGCGCAAACCTGCGCTCATCTATATGACCGGCGACCTGGTGCCGGCCAGCGAAGGTCCCCTCGCGCCGGACGCGCCCCGCCATCTCCAAAAACCCTTCCGCATTTCCGATGTGCTGGCCCTGCTGAAAGAAGTCATTCCCGCTCCCACCGCGGGAACTTTGCTCAACTAGGTTGCGTTCCACAGCGCTTTGCGCGGATTGCTCCGGTTCAATGTTTTTGCGACGCCGTCGCGGCAGGCCCATCCACTCCAAAATCCCAAACGTATAGGTTCATCCCATCCGGCAAAATCTCCGCCAGCGCGTATTCGCCCGGTTCCAGCGCCTGGCTCAGCGTAAAGCGGTACACCGTCGCCGCAACGTCCCATCTCTCAATCGAAATCGTCTTGCGATCCCGCGACAATTCATTCCCGAATAAGCTGCGGATCTCTTCCAGTTGCCGCCGGTTTCCTTTCACGGTAGCGCGAACCAGCTCCACGGCTGGCCCCGACTCTCCCGGCCGGCTGCTTCTCGTAATCGTCGTGTCCCTGTCGGCATCCGACGGCGCTTCACGCAGATAAAACTCCAGCGTTCCGCTCAGATTTACCCGCACTTTAGCCCTCGCTCCCGGGATTTCCACGTGATGTTTCCCCGGAACGATCGGCACCGGCGAAATCACCTGCTCGAAAACTCTCTTCTTTTCTACCTTCACCTGCGAGCCCACTTGCTCCAGCTTGGTCACCGACTTTCCTTCCAGCACGAACATCCCCTCGCCCGAAGGCAGAAAAACCGCTGGCGCAATCTGCAAGCTCGCGTCCACATCCACGGGCGGCTGCATATTGTTCGCCTCTTCCTGCTTGTGGATCTTGCTTACCAGCGCCGCCTCCGCCCCTTCCTCCGCCGCTTCGGCCTTCGCCGTCGCATCCCAATCCACCAGCGCCGCAGGGATCTCCTCCCAATCGCCCCGCTCGATGCTGTAATAACGCACTCGGTCGCCCTTCCGTTCGTAGCTCCGCACCAACTGGAAATTGCCATCCTTCAACACCAGCTTTTTCCCGCGCGCGGCACGATTCGCCGGCGCCGCCGCTCCACTATCCTGCTTTTTGGCCGTGCTCGGCTCTTGATCAGCCCATGCGCTGATAGCCGGCCACACGTGGGCCCCCGCTCCCAACAGGATCAGCATTCCCGCGCACAGCAAAAACCCGGGTTTTTGACTAATTGTCATGGATGGATTGCTGCAAGTGCGATGCGCGCCCCCGCCACGGGTTTGCCTCTATCGGCAGCATACGCCTGCAGCTTCCGTTGCCGCAATGCTCTCCGACCCGCCCAAAAATACGAAAGGCGCCATCCAGCCATGCTGGAGGCGCCTGCGAAATCTTGACCGATTCGTCGTCCGTCCGGCTTAGTGCGTGCACTTCGGAAAGAGCGTCACCAGCACCGTCAAATCCGACAGTGTAAACAGCCACTGGTCTGCGCTCCGCCCTGCCGCTTCCGCGGCCCGCGCGATAAAGCCCAGGTGCCGGCTCTTTGCGAAATTCCGGATGTGCTCGACGCAAATCCCCGTCAAGCTTGACACTTCCGAATCGGTGAATATCTTCTGGCTCGATTTTACGGTAACCACGGCCATGCTCCTGAACCTCGTTCCATCCTGCTATTCAAAACCTTTGCTACTCAAATCTATGATGCTTCCAGCATGCTACGCGCTGCATTAAAGTATGTGCAATAGTCGTTCCGTTCTCCCCGGCCTATACCTTTAACCTAGTACTTTTCCCCCAAAGCCCCGTAAAACAAGGCATTATTCACAGTTTTTTCGTTGAATCGCCCCTAGTACCGGCAGCACAGGATGGGAAGGGAAAGGGTAAAAAATGTCTACTTTTGTAAACTTGCTACAACTTTCGGTAGGCCGCTCGCGATTTCCTTCATCTGTTTTGTGTGCCGCACTTCATGTGAAGCAATCATCTGGAACCATTCATACAAATTTAATGATCCAAGAAACGCGTGCCGGTAGCGGTATCGGCTCAGGTCGCGCCCTCGCGTTTCTTCCATAAACGCTAGCGTTCGCTCCCGCACTCCACGCAGTTCCGCCAGCATCTCTTCTTTCTCGCACAGCAGCGCGAGGTCTTGCGGGATCGGTGATCTCCGCCGGATCACCCGCGATTCCACCAATACCATCGGCAAGTGAAACCTCTTGATAAATGGCACCGGTCTCGGCGGGTGTTGCGTGATTCGGTCGGCCGTGCCCAGAACGGCTCGTTCCACACTGATCAGGTGAGCTACGAGTTCCCCTGCAGACCACTGGCTGGCGCCGGGTCTCCTCACCCATTCTTCCGCCCGCACCGTATCCGCCGCGCTCAGGAATCCCAATTGTGCCTGGGCCAGATTTTCGTGGATAGTTTCCAGCGATCGCACGCGCAGGGCTCTCCCGCTAAACTTCTAAAGTGACACCCCGCCGGCCTGTTCAAATGCATGCGCCAACTGCAGCACCCGCGCCTCTCCAAACGCCGGACCGAAGAGTTGCAGCCCCACCGGCAGCCCGCTCTCCGTCTTCCCGCAAGGCACTGAAATCCCCGGCACTCCCGCCAGCGATCCCGTAACCGTATATATATCAGCAAGATACATCTGCAGCGGGTCGGCCGTCCGCTCCCCCAACCGAAATGGCGGGACCGGCGATGTCGGCGTCAAAATCGCATCCACTTTCAAAAACGCATCGCGAAAATCCTGCGCAATCAGCGCCCGCACCTTCTGTCCCTTCAAATAATAAGCATCGTAATAACCAGCCGAAAGCACGTAAGTTCCCAGCACAATCCGCCGTTTCACTTCCGCGCCAAACCCCGCCCCGCGCGTTTTCCGGTACATCGAAATCAGCGAATCCGCCTCCACGCGCAGCCCATAGCGCACTCCGTCATAACGCGCCAGATTCGAACTCGCTTCCGCCGTCGCAATAATGTAATACGTCGCAATTGCATAATCCGTGTGCGGCATGCGAATCTCCACCAGCTCGCAGCCCAGCTTTTTATAAACCTCGATTCCCGCTTCGATCTTTTCACGGACACCCGCGTCCATTCCTTCGCCAAAATACTCTTTCGGAATTCCCAGCCGCAGCCCCTTCACCGGGTCGCCCAGTCCGCCCGCATAATCCGGAACCGCCGCCGTCGCCGAGGTCGAATCCAGCGGATCGCGCCCCGCAATCACCTGCAAAACCGTCGCGACATCTTTCACGTTCGTCGCCAACGGCCCAATCCGATCCAGCGACGACGCAAACGCAATCAATCCGTACCGCGACACCCGCCCGTAACTTCCCATCATCGCCGGAATCCCGCAAAACGCTCCCGGCTGCCGGATCGATCCGCCCGTATCCGTCCCCAGCGAAGCCACCGCTAGCCCCGCGGCTACCACCGCTGCCGATCCTCCGCTTGACCCGCCCGGCACAAGTTTCGTGCATATCGGATTCTTCACCGGTCCGTATGCCGAGTTCTCATTCGAACTTCCCATTGCGAACTCGTCGCAGTTCGTTTTTCCCAATATGACCGCCCCAGCCGCTTCCAACCGCTCCACAGCCGTCGCATCGTAAGGTGGCACATATTTTTCAAGAATCTTCGACCCGCACGTCGTCGTCACTCCCCGCGTGCTGATCACATCCTTCACCGCCACCGGCACGCCCGCCAGTAGCGGCAACTCCTCGCCCGCCGCCACCATTGCATCAATCTTTTCCGCTTGCCTCCGCGCCCGCTCCTGCGACAGCGCCAGATACGCATTCAGTTCCGGATTCCGCCCCTCAATCCGCTTATAAAACTCCCCCGCCAGCTCCCGCGCCGAAACCTTCTTCGCCGCCAGCGCCTCTCTCACTCCGTCAATCGTCCAGTTCGCCGTCATCTCTTCCTCAACCCGCTCCTCGATCCGCGTCACACCTCGCGCCCTATCCTGCGCCTCGCTCCTCTTATCCTTTACTTCCTTTACTTCCTCTATTTCCTTTACCGCTCTATTACCTTCGGCACCCTAAAATACGGCGCCTCCGGATCAGGCGCCTGCTTCAACACATCCTCCGCCACCGCGCACGGCACCACCAGATCCTCGCGCAACGTCGCATCGGAAGCCTGATCATCCGTCAACACCTGCGTCATCGGCGCCACGCTCGCCGTATCCAGCTCGTTCAGCTTCCCGATGTATTCCAGAATTTCGTCGATCTGCTTGCGGTACGTCTCCAGCTCGCCCTCGCTCAAATCCAGATAAGCCAGCTCCGCCACCCGCACCACATCTTCTCTGCTGATTTTCAAGGTTGCCCCGCTCGTTCGCGATGCGAAATAAAAAACGCGTATTGCTGGGGAAATTCTAGCACACCATCTGCGGGGGCTTTCGGGGGCTACTTAGTGGCGACCGCAGGCTCCATTTTCACAATGCTGTGGTGCATGCTGGCCATCCGCCACCGGCCTTCCGACTTCCGGCACATCGCCATGCCTCGCCCGTGCAGCAATCCCCGCGCCGACTCAATCGTAAAATCGTATTCGTACCACACCGCTTCGCCAATCGGATGAAACTCGCTCTCGTGAATCTCCAGCTTCGCCGCCGGACTTTGATGAAAGTAGCGTTCCCGGAAATATCCCACCGCCTGCTCGCGCCCATAGAGCTCCGCGTCCAGGCTGAACAACACGATCTTAGGATCCAGACACTCCGCAAACGCCTTTTCATCGGAATCATTGAACGCTTGCACGCAGCTGTGCATCTCTTGATGCATCTCGGCCGCAAGTTGCGCGGCGTGTTCGTCACCCGCGGTCGTCACGTGCGCCATTTGTTTCTTTAAGTCGATCGAGATTCCCAGCCTCGACAGCAGATCCACACCAAGGATTCCGTCGATCTTTCGCCCGCACGCGTCCCCAATCGCCGATAGGTCGATTGCCGGAAGCTTCATCCCCAACAGTTTCGTGTTTCCTACCAGCACTTCCCCTAACGTGACCTCTTTGGCGCTTGTGACCAGCGTCCCGCTCCAGGACGTCACGTGCATGTCCGTCGCTTTCCCCCGAGGGAACGACTTTATGTTCAGCATCGAGGTCGCAGCCGTGTCCACCAGGAATCTCATGTGCTCTTTGCCGACGACCACATCCATCACCGGCAGCGTGTCGCAGCGTTCCAGCGGTATCTCTTGCGCGCGAATAAGGCTGGGCGCGACCGTCAAGCCCAACAAACCGAACGCAAGCGCGAACCATGGTCCGAGGGGGATAGCTGAGCCGAAGAGTGTGCGGCGGATCACGATGAGGTCCTAGGCCACGGAGCATAACATGAAAAACGAACGTTCGTGCTATTTATTTTTCCATGTTACACTCTTTTCATGCTTCTCCCCTCTCGCTCTCCCCTCAAATCTCCCCCACGCCGCCAGCCTCGCGGCCTGCGCACTCGCAAAGCCATCTTGCTCCGCGCCGTCAATATCGCCTCCGTAGAGGGCCTGGAGGGCCTCACCGTAGGCCGCCTGGCCGAAGACCTGAAAATGAGCAAGAGCGGCCTCTTCGCCCACTTTGGCTCCAAAGAAGACCTCCAGCTCGCCACCGTCGAAACCGCGCGCCAGATCTTTATCGACCAGATCACCATCCCCGCATTGAAGGCTCCCAAGGGCATGCCTCGCCTATGGAGTTTGATCGACAGTTGGCTGGCTCACGTGGAAGGGGAGCTTTTTGCCGGGGGCTGTTTCTTCTCCGCCGCATCGTTCGAATTCGACGGCCGCCGCGGCCCGGTGCGCGACCGTGTCGCCGCCATCATGCGCGAATGGATCGCCGCCCTCGAACGCGCCGTCCTCGAGGCACAAAAAGCTGGCCACATTCAGCCCGCGATCAGTCCCACGCTCCTCGCCCACGAATTCCAAGCCCTCGGCCTCGAAGCCCACTGGTCCTATCAGCTCCTCGACGACACCGGCGCCTACTCCCGTGCCCGCACCACCATCCGCGAACGCCTCAGAAGCGTCGCCACTCCCGAATCCCCCCGCCTCCCTTAAAATCTCTCGCTTGGAACCTCTTGCGCTTTCCGCTGCAGCCTTTTACTCTGAGCTTCTTCAGGGAGGCACTCCATGGACCGCTCAAGCAATCCCCGCTCCGAACCCGATCGCGAAGATTCGAATGGCGTCAGTCGCCGCGAATTTATCGGCGGCGCGCTGACCACCTCGCTCCTCGCCGGCGTTGCCGATTCTGACCTCTGGGCCGCCGGCGCCGAAAACGGCGTCCCCTACCGCAAACTCGGCCGCACCGGCGAGCGCGTTTCGATGGTCGGTCTCGGTGGCTATCACATCGGCAATCAATCCGAAGAAAACGAAAGCATCCGCATCATTCGCACCGCTCTCGATGGCGGCATCAATTTCCTCGATAACTGCTGGGACTACAACGGTGGCCAAAGCGAAATCCGCATGGGCAAAGCGCTACAGGATGGTTACCGCCAAAAGGCTTTCCTCATGACCAAGCTCGACGGCCGCACCAAAACCGCCGCCGCCGCGCAAATCGATGAATCTCTCCGCCGCCTGCAGACCGATCACATCGATCTTCTGCAATTCCACGAAATGATTCGCATGAACGACCCCGAGCGCGTTTTTGCTCCCGGTGGCGGCATGGAGGCCGCCCTCGAAGCCCGCAAAGCCGGAAAAATTCGCTTCATCGGTTTCACCGGCCACAAAAGCCCCGACATGCACCTGCACATGCTTGAAACCGCGGCGTCCCATCAATTTCACTTCGACACCGTGCAAATGCCGCTCAACGCCATGGACGCGCACTACGAAAGTTTCGAGAAAAAAGTTTTGCCCGTCCTGGTGAAAAACGAAATCGGCGTCCTCGGCATGAAGCCCATGGGCGCGGGCCTTCTCCTCAAGAGCAACACGCTCACTCCGATCGAGTGTCTCCGCTACGCCATGAGCCTGCCCACCAGCGTCGTCATCACCGGCTGCGAATCCGTCGCCAACGTCCAGCAAGCCCTCGACCTCGTCCGCAGTTTCAAGCCGCTCTCCGCCACCGAATCCGCCGCCCTCCTCGCCAAAACCGAACTCGCCGCCCGCAACGGTCAATTCGAAGGCTACAAAACCACCACCAATTTCGACGGCACCATCCACAATCCGCAGTGGCTCGGCTAGTGCAAATATCTTGACCATCATTCAATAGACGCGAGAATTTTCTTGCAGGCCCGCAGCACCGCTGCGTTCTAGTTTGCCCAATATACTTTGTCCAACTACTTTGCAGGGCTATTTAGAATTTGAAGAATTGCCGATTCTCAGGCAGAAACTTCAACATTCTTTCGCGGATATTTTTTGGCGATGTAGTTGTCGACGAGGGCTTGAAACGCGGCGGCCAGTTCGTCGTAGGTGCCTTCCAGCGTGACGTCTTTTTTTCCGTCAATATAAACGGGGCAGCGCGGCGCTTCGCCTGTTCCCGGCAAGCTGATGCCGATGTTCGCAGCCTTTGATTCGCCGGGGCCGTTCACGATGCAGCCCATCACCGCCAGCGTCATCTCTTCCACGCCGTCGTATTGCGTCTTCCAAATCGGCATGCTGTCGCGAATATAGTTCTGGATTGCCTCAGCCAATTCTTGAAACGTTGTGCTGGTCGTCCGCCCGCAGCCGGGGCACGCTGTAACGCTTGGCGAAAACGACCGCAGCGCCAGCGACTGCAGCAGTTCGCACGCGGCGTACACTTCCTCCCGGCGGTCGCCGCCCGGACGCGGCGTCAACGAAACGCGAATCGTGTCGCCAATTCCGTCATACAGCAAAACTCCCAGCGAAGCCGCCGACCAAACCAAACCCTTCGTCCCCATCCCTGCTTCGGTGAGTCCCAAATGCAGCGGCTGCTCGGTCTTTGCAGACAAATCCCGATAAACAGTAATCAGATCGCGCGGCCGCGAAGTCTTGCACGAAATAATGATCTGATCGTGCCGCAACCCGCATTCGAGCGCCAGCTCCGTGGATTGCAGCGCGGAGAGCACCATGCAATCGTTGATGATCTCTTCGGATTCCTTGCCAAGATTCAGGTCCGTATTCTCCTGCATCTTGTGCATCACCAATTCTTGATTCAGCGAGCCGCCATTCACGCCGATGCGCACCGGCTTTCCGTTGTCCACGGCAATTTTGCAAATCGTGGAAAACTGCTCGTCGCGCCGCTGCCCTGCGCCAACATTTCCGGGATTAATCCGGTACTTATCCAGGTCCTTCGCGCACTCGGGATATTTCGTCAGCAGCACGTGGCCGTTGTAATGAAAATCCCCGATGATCGGCACATCGCAACCCGCATCGCGCAGCCGCTTTTTGATTTCCGGCACCGCGGCGGCCGCTTCCGGCACGTTCACCGTCCAGCGCACAATCTCGGATCCTGCTTCGGCCAATTCCACCGTCTGCTTGAACGTCGCCGCGACATCCGCCGTGTCCGTGTTGGTCATGGATTGCACGACGATCGGCGAGCCGCCGCCCACGCGCACGTGTCCCACCTTCACGCTGTAAGTCTTGCGGCGCGGGTGCTTGCTGGCGGTGGCGTCAAAGCCTTCGATCTGTGTAAGCATTCTCTTCCATTCTAACGTGATTCGGCGCTCAGGAGAACTGGGCGACCCATCAGCGAATGAAGGACTAGAAACTTTGGTGCCCACTTCCTCTCACTTCTAGAGAGAGCCGCGGAGGCCGAGGGCGTCAGCGCGTTCGCGAAGAGCAGCGATGCAAAAAATGATGTGCTCTTCGAGCGGAATGCCGAGTTCTTCGACGCCTTTGCGGACGTCCTCGCGGCTGACGCCTTTGGCGAACAGCTTGTCTTTCAGGCGGCGCTTCACGGAATCGACCTCGAGATCGAGGATGCTTTTCGATGGGCGCACGTAGGCGCAAGCGGTGAGAAATCCCGCCAGCTCATCGCAGGCGAAAAGCGTGTGTTCCAGCGGAGATTCGCGCGGGACGTTGCAATAGTCCGCATGCGAGAGGACGGCGCGGACGATCTCCTCGGAGTAGCCCTGGTCGCGCAGAATTTTTGCGCCTTCGGAGGGATGGCCCTCGGTCGAAGAGTGTTCCTGATTGGGCCAGCGTTCGTAATCAAAATCGTGGAGCAGCGCCGCGAGACCCCAAACCTCTTCGTCGGCGCCGGCTTTGCGCGCGTAATCGCGCACGCAGGCCTCGACGGCCAGCATGTGTTTGCGCAGGCTCTCCGAGGCGGTGTATTCGCACACAAGTTTCCAGGCATCATCGCGTGTCGGCATGGTTTGCTCCCCAATGGAGCGAATAGTGTAGCGCAGGGGAAAGGGAAGCCGAGAGTCGCCAGTTGATAGTCGACAGTGGAAGAAAAAGACATTTTGGTCCGTGGAGAAGTGGCCCCGACCCGGGTCGGAGTAAACGAGTGGCGAGTGACGAGAAACTCCGAACAGGCCGGCGTAAACGAGTTGGCAGACCTCTCGGCTCGAAGTGGAGGGATTTGATGACACCGGGGGGACACCCCCCTTGTTTTTTGTATGTGTGGCAAACAAAGGACTTTAAGTTCAATGAATTTGGAAGTGTGGCAAGGAAAGGGGTTACGGATGAATTTCTTGGATGTGCGGCAATCAAAGAGCTTAGCGGAGAAAAGTGGTGAACTGCCGGATTGAAATGGCGGGAGAAAGATACGACAGAGACGCGGAGGCCACTGAGGTTGCGCAGAGAGAGAAGGGAATCGCCCGCGGTTAGCGGGACGGGTGAATTGGCGAATTGTTGAGCGACAAACACGGGAAAGAATAGCAGAAGATAGTATAATTGTCAAGTAGTTTTTTGGGTACTATTCGAACGGAGTCGGAAGGCGTTGAAAAGAGGGGCCTTCCTCTCGGAAGCGCCCCGGATGTAAATTGGGCAATTCGCGATGGCGACTCCCACATCATTGGTTTAGCCCATAGGACATTTCCGAGTCGCTTGAAGGTAGATCCTTAAGTTAATCACATCATTGTCCGAAGTTGCTTTCGGTGCCTGATTTGTTTATCCCACACCACGACATGCGCAATTTTTGTCCACTCACGATGTGATCGGGAGAACGTAGCCGGTTCCTAGATGCAATGTGTTTGGCAACACTACCGAACCCACGAGGGGCAGTTCCCGCATGAATTTTTTTCAGAATCACCCACAATGACTCGCCGGACTCGACGGTGTACAGAATGTCGGTGTTCATGAGGTAGCTGTCCGTCAGAATGAACACTCCAACGCGGTCTGCAAGAGATCGAACTAGGTTGTCGTCGACCTGTCCCTTCCCAAGGATTTCTGTGACTTGTTCGCTGTTCTTGTCTCTGAGGGTCGTATTGACGAATTCATAGCTTCGAATGGCTGAGCCTTCAGTGCATGCGAATGGCACGTTTGTCACGAACCAGAAATAGTCTTGTCGGTGTCTCGCGTTGTCAACTGAGGTGACATATGCCTTCGCAAGGAAAGACTTGAATTCGCTGAGTAGACCTCCTCCCTTGCTGTAGCCCTTGCATTCCCCGAATACTTCTGCAACGGCCATCGGATGGAAATAGGAACCGTTGAAATCGAAGGAATAACCTTTGCCTGTCCGACTTGTGAAGGATGTTTTTTCTGGCTGTTCGTGAACGTTGAACTTATTTTGAAAATAACGAATGTTGGCCTCGAGCGCTCCTATGAATACATACTGATAGGCTCGGCCAATTACTTGATTTACTTCGCCAGGACTTGCCACACTTCACCTCCGCAGCCGTACACTCGCTCATAGATTCCCGCGACATCGGCGGGGGTGGAACCATTGCGCGCCAGGTTCAGCCGTATTGGGGTCCTCTTAAGAAGGTTGGAAATGCGGGGAACGGAGACGCGATTCGGCGCGGCTATGCGCTCGGCAAGAAAGAAACTTTGGGCAGCAGAGAGCGAGTCCCGAGTCGCTTTGAAGTATCCCGCAACGGCGTTGTCAAGGCCGTTATATGATCTTCCCCAGTAAACTGTGTCTACGTATTCCTTCAATATTGAAGCTTTGCTTTTTGCTGCCGAATGACATAGCGACCAACCGGCCTGTCTCACTTTATGTGCCCACGATCGAGTAACCTTCCGTGATCGTCTAATGCGAATATTATAAATCTGCTGAGCTATTGTGCTAGCCCCTTGGAGTGCTCCTCCGCGTAGGTTGAATACGAGTGCCCGCGCAACCGCGATGGGGTCGACTCCAAAGTGTATGGAAAACCGTTTGTCCTCGATCCAAAAAAGCATTTCAACGAAATGTTCGGGGGTGTAGATAATATCGGCGTATCGTCTGGCTGTTTGGGCAACCAGGGGACCGCAAATCCAGTCAGACAGTGACGAGAGTGCGGTGGTGCAACCCATGATGGACCAGCACCTCACTCTGAAAGATTGATGGTTCCAGTTGCGTCCAGGCTCGGTTTCCGGCGTCAGTGCGCGGACATATACTGAGCAAATAGCTCTCTCATAATATTTCGCATTATATACTCAGGATTCTGGATTTGGGAAACGGGTTGTGGGTTCGATGGGTGCGTTCGATTCAATCTCCGAGCGGTTTGCTTGGGAATGGCTTTGTTCTCTTGTGGGTCTTTCATACTGAGGACGTGAAGTCCATCTGTGTCAGGTCTTATTTTTGGGGGCATATTGGCGTATACGATCGGAATCGCCGCAATCTTAGTCGCCTTTGGCATCGCTTGGTGGCAAAGGCGGGAAGCCCTTCGAACCAAGGCGGCATTAGAGCGAGCGTTAAGGTGGGTTACCGAAGCGGATTCCGACGGACTAGACATTTTCGTAAGAACTACTCAGCAGCCCAACGTTGCAGACTCCGGCCTTAGTAAGGCAAAGGTTAGCGCTATCGATTACGCAGATGTCGATTGTGATGGGGAAGAGGAGCTACTTATACAGTATCCGGTTGGCGTCCATGGTTCGGCTTTGAAGATCTTCGGATGGCGGGACGGGGAACTTTACGAATTAGCGCGCTTGAGCGTCGGCACACCTGCTGGATTCCAGTTCGGTGATTTCGACGGGGATGGAATGATTGAGATCAAAACTCAGGAAACGGATTGGACCGCAGGTCTGCCTTATGTGACGGCTCCGCAAATTGTTCTGCTCATGCGTTGGAACGGTACTGAGTTCAAGGAAGTCTCGCGCGAGAGGTTGGCGGGTTGAAGTCTGCTTGGTTCTTCTTGTGCGCGCTCTACCGTAATTCGCCGTGGAGTTACGATGATGGACGCGCGCGCTTACGCGGCGCTTGAGGTCGGGCCGCGGCTTGCCGTTGTCGTCCTTTGTCCGATGAATGAAGGAAGAGAGACAAGATCGGGACCTAAAGCCCTCAAGCGCCGCAGCTGTAGCAATCGCTCCGATGGGTCGCTTCAACGATTCACCACTCAAAAACCGACTGGTGAATCGTTGAAGCGACCCATCTCCGCGATTGCTACAGCTGCTGACGAGAGAAAGGAGAGATGGCGCCCTAAAGGGACGCCGCTACAAAAGCCTGGAACGAAGGTCAGTGACGATGAGCGGCAGGTCTCCTTTGCGGGCAGTAGGGGGAAGAAAGAGGTGGGGAGAGGGCGCTTTCGAGGCAGAGTGGCTGGGGAGTGTTTTGAGGCGTCTTGTGGGGAGTGGTTTCGTTGGCCTGGTGGAGCGTTACGTCCCGGACGCGAGCAGCCTGTAGCAGCCGCTCCGATTCGCTCTTTTCGTCATTTTACTATCCATTTTGTTTGCAATTCACCACTCAAAAACCGACCGGTGAACCTAGGCAACAACGCATCTCCGCGATTGCTACGACTGTTGGGGAGAGAAACGGGAAGAGACCAACAAGATGGCGACGTAGAGTCGCCGCTAACAAAGGCGGAGAACGAAGGAACATGTGACGCGGGTACGGCGCTTGGGGAACCGGAAGAAATGCGGGAGCCGAAAGTGGCAGGGTGCGTCTCCAGCCGACCCAACCGCGGCGGGTTGGTCAAAGGTGTGTGGCGCCAACGGGGCTTTTGGGAAGGTGTGCCGAAACGGGTCATGGGAGTGTGGAAAACGTCTGTGGGTAGGGCACCACTAGGTGTATGGGGGAATGCGAGCGAGGACACTAGGGTTCGCGGAATATGGAGGATGAGGAGGAGAACTGACCGTAGGGACAGGCGAAAACAGGGCGTAAACAGGGAGAAGCGCGGCTAAAAAAATTAAAAATAAATCAAGAATACTCTTGACAGAGACTGGCGGTCGCACGATACTCCCCTCGCGCCAGTAACTGCCTTCCCCACGAACGTTCCAGCGTTCCTCTCCTATCCGCACGCCGGAAATACAGTCAGCAAGGAGTCCCGGTGTCTGGACAATTAGAAAAAGAGGCTATGAATTCGCTAGAAATGGATCGGGAAGTCATTCGCTGCAAGACTTGTGGTCTAGTCCAATACCGCACGCGGACCGGGAATTGCCGGAGATGCGTGCGAGCCCTCCCTCAGCGTTTAGAATTCCTGATTCCTCCACCGGCACCTCCGGAGGAAGTAGTCGCTGAGCTCACGTCTGAGAAGTTTGCCAACCGGGAGACGGTCGAGAATATCGGCCAGCGGATTCGCCAGTTGCGCGAGTCGCGCTCGATGACCCAGAGCCAGCTGCAATCGCGCTCGAAGGTGTCGCGCTCCTACTTGTCGCGCATTGAGAGCGGGCAGATGACGCCGAGCCTGGGCACGCTGGAGAAGATATCCGAGGCGCTCAATGTGGGGCTCAACCGCTTCTTCATCCCGGAATCGGATGGCGAGGCGCTGCTTGAGGATCCGTTCATCCAGGGACTCCGGCCGTTCCTGCACCAGCTGGATTGGGAACAGTGGCAGTCCATTCTGAAGAGGCTGCATGCGATCAGCGATCACGTGAACGCATTGCCCAGCAACCTCCGCCCTATCGGTAATCCGGCACGGCTGCCGCAGACCGCGCCGGCGAATGGCAATGCCAACAGCCATATCGGCACGGGCCATTCGAACGGCCTGGCGCATACGCACGCGCTTGGCCATCCGCAGGGGTATCCGCTGCGGCGTCCCGGAATGCCGGTATTCCAAAGGCCGCTGGCTCGTTAGACTTTATTTAACTTTCAACGCAGAGCACAAATCGACGCGGCGCGAAACTTGAGATTCGCGCCGCGTTAATTTTTTGTGCGAATGAGTTTTTGGGGAAGCGACTAGTCGCGGATTACGGAAACTTTGGCAGCTGGAACTTCGATACGCATCAGGCGGTGATTCGAATCGAGGAGGAGAAGGATTTCGAGGTCGGAAGTGGTGACCTTGAGGCCTTCGTAGGATTTCCCTCCGGCGCTGGCGGAGCCGGTGGATTCGGCGGTGACGGAGCCGGGAGTAAGTTCCTGGGGAATGAGGACCGGGAAGGTTTGGGCGCCGCGCTTGGACCAGTCGTAGATGCGCGCGAGCAAGGCATATTGATGGTAGAGATTGTTGTCGAGGACGGCGACGAGCGGGGCGCCGAAAGACAAGTCCTGTTCGAAGGGGCGGGCGCCCTGCATTTCGAGGGTGATTTTGGCGACGCCGTTGGCGAAGAGGATGTGGGCGCCGTTTGTTTTTTCGGCTTGGGATGTCCAGTCGTAGCTGATGGGAGCGCCGTCGGATTGGAGGACGAGAGTACCGGTGATTTTGGTAGCGGCGCCTTCGGGGGGCGTGATGTCCGTGGTGCCCTTGGCGGTCCAGGCCGCGCCGGAGGGAGAAATTTCGAATTCCTCGTGGCCGACGGTTTGACCGTTCAATTGAATGGTGAGTTTGCCTTTGTCCTGCGCGAGAACGGATGCAGCCGCAGCGGAAGCGTTTTTTTTCTGCGCCGCGAAACCAAGAGCGGCGCAGGCTGCGATTCCCAAAGTTGCCGCGATGACTGCCGTTTTGAATTTCATACGCCCTGCCTCGACATCATTCTCTCTCAGGGCTGAGGTTTCTCAACGACTAGATGCGCTTCGTTTCCACCCGGTGCAACAACACCGCGACGCAAGATTTCTGCGACGACTTGCGCGGGTTGGCCGGAAGCGTCGATACGATGATCGGCTTGCTGATAGGAGGGCAGGCGCTGGGCGTGAAGCGCGCGGAAGCTGGCTTCATCGCGGAAGAGCGGGCGACCGGTCATGGTCATGCAACGGGAGAGTAGAATTTCGATCGGAGAATCAAGCCACAGGACGGGAACACCGGCATTGCGGAGAAAGTCCGGGCATCCCTGCTGGGCGTAGGTGCCGCCGCCAAGAGCGAGAACGGTGCCCTGGCCGAGTTCGGCGGCGCGGCCGAGCGCGGCGCGCAATTGGTCGGCTTCGATTTGGCGAAAAGCGGCCTCGCCGAAGCGTTCGAACAGCTCGGGAATGGTGAGGCCGGAGGATTCTTCGATACGATCGTCGAGATCGACGAAGCGCCAGGCAAGCTGACGGGCGAGGAGAGCGCCGACAGTGGATTTGCCGGAGCCCATGAAACCGGCGAGGCAGAGAATTTGTACACGGGCATTGGGCCCGCGCAAAGGCGGTGGTTGGGTCATGTACGAGCGCAGCCGCCGGGGCGGCTGCGCCGATTCCTTGCGCAGAAGATTAATCGCGCTTGAGGATGCGAATTGTACCACTATAGGAGGAGAGTTCTACTTTGGCGAGGCCGGCGCCCACGGTGCCGAAGAGGCCCTTGGCAAATTTCGTAGCGCTGTGCCTGGCGCCGTGCGAATCGGGCTTGAGGAAATCCGCAGCGCGATTGTCCACGGTGCCCATGGGGGTTTGCGCGTTCAAGTCAAAAGAGTCATTGCTTGAGAAGCGCACTTCGACGAGGCCTTTGCCACTGTTCATGCTGTAGAGGCCGGTGCGGACGAAATCGCCATCGAACAAAATATTTCCGGTGGTGGTGTGCAAGCTGACGTTGTTGAGACCGGGCTGAAGAATCTGGGCGCCGCCGCTAACGGAATCAAATTTGAGTTTGCCGGCGCATTGGGTGCAGATGAGGGAGCCGCTAGTGGTCTTGACGATGATGTAGCCTGATACCTCTTTCAGGTGGACGTCGCCGGCCACGCTTTCCAGGGTCATGTCGCCCATGACCTGCTCGACGTAGATGAGGCCGGTTTGAGTCTTGAGCTGGAGTTCGGTTTCTTCGGGAACGGTGAGAAGAAAATTGGCTTCCATCTCGGAGGGCAGGGCGGACGAATCGAGAATCGTGGAGGTGACATCGATGCGGTCACCCGCTTGTTCCAAATCGATGTTGATTTTTTCGGAGGCCTGGGTGGCGGTGACCACAATTTCCGGATTCTTCGAAGACTTCACTTCAATGCGGCCATTGCCAATGTTTTGAATGACCACGACTGGCCGGCCCTTCACCGCGAAATGCTTTTCGATGTGCTGAGTGGCCGCCTCCGCACCTGCTGCCGAGAAAAAGAAGAATCCGGCACCCAGCACGGGCAATAAGCTCCACCTGCTGCGCGACACCGAATTAGGCAACCCCGTCCCTTGCGAGCTCATGTCAGTTTACACTCCCTCCGCGATCCATCATGGCAGACAGCAATTCCGCTTTTTGCTCGTAGGCGCCTGAAAGATATTCACGCGCCAGAGTGTCTTGCGGTTCTTCCGTGACCCGGTGTTTGCAGTCTGCAATAAAATCGTCGACGGTCTTGAGGTTTTGGCGCAGAGACGTATCGACGTCTGTTGCGCGCGCCAGATGCATGCCGGCCAGATCGTTTTCCTGCTGGTCGAGCGTCATGGCGACTTCGTTCAGAGGGTCATGCTCCTGGAGGGGCAGCTGAGGCGGCGGCTTAATTTGCAGCGCCAGAGCACCCACGATGAAGAGACCCACAGCAACCGTGGCTAGCGCACGGCTGGGGAAGAGATTGTTGAATCCATGCCACCAAGACGAACGCCCGGCCGTGATAGCCGGTGAAGCATTTTTGATAATTCCTTCGGATTCCAGTTGTGCGCGAAGAGAAACCCAGACGCGCGCGGGAGGATCAACTTCGATGGGGAGGAGATGCGCAGTGGCGACGATGGCCGTCAAGTCGGCAACATAGCCTTGGCAAGCAGAACAATCGGCCAAGTGCGTCCGGGCCGCTTCCGGCAGCGGCGCAAGCCCTTCCTGCTCAAGTACGAGTTCTAAGTCCTTACACTGCATGGCCCATCACCCCGCGGGATACGGCCTTGGAAGGCGAACCCGCCCAACTGCATCTTTCCAGCTTTGAATCCATCTTTACTACAGTGGTTGCCCGCATTCTAGCTCAATCTCCCTGCCCGGACTGGGTTTTTGCAGCGTGACGTTCTTCACGGGCGTGGGCGCGAACCTCTTCCTGGAGAAGATCTCTCAGGCGGGTCCGAGCTTTATGAAGCTGGGACTTCGAATTGCCGACCGAACAGCCCATAATGTCGGCAATTTCGTTGTGCTCGTAGCCCTGGACGTCGTGTAGTACGAAAACCGTGCGGTAACCGGGAGGCAGCTTTTCAATCGAGCGCTCTAAATTGACCCGGTCTACCGCGCCGCTCAACCGCAAGTCCGCAGCGCCAATATCTTTCCTAGGCCCACCGGTTTCTTCGTCCGGATCGGTGGTTTCTTCCAGCGAGGCAACGGGAAGCGACTTCTTGCGAAGGCGCATGAGCACCACGTTGACGGTCATCCGGTGCAACCAGGTTGAAAATGCCGACTCACCACGGAAGGTGCCAATTTTGCGGAAGAGCTGCAGAAAAGCTTCCTGCATAAGATCTTCTGCGTCGGACGGGTTGTTGACCATACGCAGGCAAAGGGCGTAGACGCGGCGGCTGTGGAGTTGATAGAGAAACTCGAAGGCCACGGCATCCCCGGACTGGGCCAGGCGTATGGCGTCCGCTTCAGTCAGCATATTCGGATCGCTTGGTCTAGTTCTGGCCAACGGTCCAATAGCGGCACATCCACAGGTTCGGATGCACCGGATACCCTCCAGAGTTGTCCTTGGCGTGCGTGCTTGCGCTCAAAGAGACACGCCCAGTTGATTGCAAATTCCCAAGCCGAGAGGCCGGGGTTCCAGCTGTGAACTGGCGCAATTATTCTCCCGCGATCTGGGCGATTCGTCTATGGCGGAGAATGCGGGAGCGGCTGGATGCGGTTGGAACGGAGCCGCCAGTTTGGTTAACGACGGCGTCTTGGAACGCAGCGAGCTGGCCGTCCGGAAGCACCAGAAGAAACGATTTCAACAAAACGATGGCTTCCCTGAAGCAGGTGTTGAGGTCAAAATGATTGGCATCCAACGCGCGCCAGTTGGCCTCGGGAGAGGGCGAAGTGCCCTCAATGATGTCTTTGACATCTTCCCGAATATCTTTGCCGAGATCCTCGACCATTTCATGAAGGGTACTTAGCTTTTGAAAGTAGTGGGTTCGCTGGGAGAGCAGAACGCGGCCAAGCAGGCCGCTCATGCGGGCCGACCATTGCCCTCTGTGACCGCGGAAGTTTGCGGGGTCGAGCGGAGCGGCATTGGGCACCAGGCCATGGTGTTTTGCGTGCTCGGCCAATCCGCGCAAAAGTCCGACGAGAGGGTTGGTGAGCCTGGTGCACAAAGACGGAAGCATGCATACGACTTGAGAGGCTTTGGATGGCCTTCCGTCCCGGCGCAGTTCGATGGCTTCGTTGAGAGACACACTAAGCATCGCATAGGCAGCTTCGAGTTGTTGCTGGTAAGCGGTGAAGACGCTGAGTTTTTCTTCGGGAAGCCAAGCGCACCAATCATCCTTCACTGACGCGCTTCGGGGGGGAAGAGAGCGCACGCGATCTGGCACAAAGTTTCTCCGTAGGGAACAGAGTCGGCAGTATAGCAAAAGAGGCGCGGTAGCGAGTGGAATTTTGAAAAAGGCAGGGCGGTTATAGCAGTTCCAGGCCTCTCTCGGAAATTGCCTTGACGCTTAGGGGAACGAAAGCGGCGGGTAGCTGGTTCCTTGCTCCCAAGCGGCGGTGGCCGCTATACTCGATTTCGTTCACCATCGAGAGGGAAAACATTGCAATTTGAGCCGCAGGACCAGTTTGAGCAGCGCCAGAAAAAGCTGGAACAAATACAGGCGCTGGGGCATGAGGCCTATCCGCGTGAGTTTCGGTGGACGGACACGGCCGCCGCGTTGGTGGAGAAGTATCACGAGACGTCAGGCCCCGAGTTGGAGGCAGCCAAGCGGGAGGTACGGGTTGCCGGGCGAATTGTGTCGCTGCGGCTGATGGGGAAGGCGGGATTCGTACATTTGCAGGGCGGCGGGAAGCGCATTCAAATTTATGTAAAGAAAGATGTTGTGGGTGAACCGGGTTTTCAGCTGTTCCACCTTCTGGATCTGGGCGATTCCATTGGAGTGCGGGGGCACCTGTTCCGGACGAAGACCAATGAGCTTTCGATCTGGGTGGAGGAGCTTTTTTTTCTTTCCAAGGCGCTACTGCCGCTTCCGGAGAAGTGGCACGGGCTGACGGATGTGGAGATCCGGTATAGGCAGAGGTATTTGGATTTGATCGCCAACGAAGAGGCGCGACGGGTATTTGTTACCCGGGCGCGGATCGTGCAGGAGTTGCGGCGGTTTTTTGACGCGCGCGGGTACATCGAAGTGGAAACGCCGATGATGCACCCGGTTTCGGGCGGTGCGACGGCGCGGCCGTTTGTGACGCACCACAATACGATGGACGTGGACCTCTATCTGCGCATCGCGCCGGAGTTGTATCTAAAGAGGTTGACGGTAGGCGGGTTCGACCGGGTCTATGAGATCAACCGCAATTTTCGGAATGAGGGGATTTCCACACAGCACAATCCGGAATTTACGATGCTGGAGTTTTATGAGGCTTACAGCAACTACCGCGACCTTATGGATTTGAACGAGCAGTTGTTTGCGCTGCTAGCGAAGGAGATCACAGGCGGGACGACGGTGAAGTATGGCGAGCAGGAGTTAGATTTTTCGAGGATGGAGCGGCTGACGATGCGGGAGGCCATCCAGAAATATTGGCCGCTGGGTGCGGGCGCGGCACCTACGCTTGAGGAACTGAGGTCACCGGGGGGAGCGCGAGCCGCGACCGAGCGTTATAACGACTGGGCTAAGGCGGCGGGTGCGCCATACGCGGCATCCAAGGGTGACTTGTCGAACGGGGAATGGACCGGTTTGCTCTTTGAGACCATGGCGGAAGATAAGCTGATACAGCCGACGATACTTTACGATTTTCCGACCGAGATCTCGCCGCTTTCGAAGCAAAAGCCGGAAGATCCGTCGCTCACCGAACGGTTCGAGATATATGTTGCGGGTATGGAGATCGCCAACGGGTTCTCCGAACTGAACGATCCGGCCGAGCAGGAGCGGCGTTTTCTGGCGCAAATCGCCCGTGGAGGCGACGAGGTGCCCAAGCAACTGGACGTGGACTACGTTCGGGCCCTGGCGCATGGCATGCCGCCGACGGCGGGCGAAGGAATTGGCATCGACCGGCTCACGATGCTGCTGACCAATTCACAATCAATCCGCGACGTCATCCTTTTTCCACTGCTGCGTAAAGAGGCGCGCGAAGACTCCGCTTCCGAAGCACACGGCGCGTAACGTATTCTGTAGGGGATGCTGACGCGCAGTTCTCTCCTCCATGCGATTTGAATGGTTTGTGGCGCGACGCTATCTGCGGTCGCCGTACCGGCCCGCAGTGCTTCGGCTGGTGACGCTATTTTCGGTGATCGGCGTGGGCGCAGGCGTGGCCACGCTGGTCATCGCGCTTTCCATGAATACGGGATTTCGGGAAACGCTGCAGGATCGGTTGCTCGCCGTCACCGCGCACGTTTCGCTGACGCGCCCTGGGAGTGGAGGAATTCAGAAGTACGAGGAATTGGCGACCAAGCTGGCGGCGTTGCCGAATGTTCGTTCGGTCACACCCGCGGTTTATCAGACGGTGTTGCTGTCGTTTGCCGGGCAGGCGCGGGGCGTAGTGACGAAAGGCGTTGATCCGGAGCGCGAGCGGAGTAGCGATGAAGCGCTGCAGCGGATCGTCGAAGGGAAGCTGGATTTTACGCCGGATGCGGATGGAATTGATGCGCTATTGGTGGGGAAGCAGCTGGCCAACGAATGGAAGCTCGGGCCCGGAGACTACGTCACTTTAATGAGTCCGCAAGGGCCGCTCACACCATTCGGCTTGATTCCCCGAACGCGCCGTTTCCGGGTTTCCGGAGTGTTCGATTCCGGTTTTTACGACTACGACGAAAACTGGTGTTTCATAACTTTACCCGCGGCCCAGGGACTTTCCAGAACGGATGACGTGGTGAATGTCCTGGAATTCCGGCTGAAACAACCGGAACGGGCGGGAGAGATTGCGCGGCAAGCGGAGCAAGTTGCCGGAGAAGGATATTCCGCTACGACCTGGATGGAAGAAAACCGACCACTGTTCCGAGCGCTGCAATTAGAGAAGCTGGTCACGGCGATTTTCATCGGGCTGATCACGTTTGTCGCCGGGTTGAACATTCTGGTCGTGCTGTCCATGACCGTGACGGACAAAGCGCGCGATATCGCTGTCCTGATGTCGATGGGAACGCGGCGGGAACAGATCCGGGAGATTTTTCTGTGGCAGGGAATCACGATTGGGGCGGCGGGAACGGCGATCGGACTGACGGTTGGCTATCTTTTTTCGTTCATTGCCGGGACGTATCATTTTATCCCGCTCGATCCGCAGGTTTATGCGGTCCCTTATGTGCCGTTTCATCCCAGCGTTTGGGATGGTGTGTGGATCACGTTGGTGGCGATGGCGATTTCGCTGGGCGCGACGATACTTCCGGCGCGAGCGGCGGCGCGGCTATTACCAGTGGAAATCCTGCGGTATGAATAGGCAGCGGGCGGAAGGTCAAAAGATGGTCATTCCAATGCCATTTGGCGTGTCGTTTGCTCGTAGAAGGGGGCAGAGGCTGGTGGGTACGGCCGGGGTGCAACCCTCTCGCTCCGGAGCAACGCGATACCTACCGCAAGATACTGAAATTACGATAATTAGATGTGTTTCAAATCGGAGTAATTCTGACCACTTTTTGGCAGGTACTTCGATGACGCAAAAGGGAAACAGTTTGGGTCACCGTTCCCGCGAGATTTAATCGCGCAAGGGTACGCAAATTGCTCCGTGTGCATCTAAGTTAATGAAGGAAATGCCAGCGGGACCAAGCCGCTGGGGGACGTTAAACGGAAACAGATGAAGCAGGGCCCAGCAAATTCGAGTGGACACGGCGACGATTTCGGAGAGCGCGGAACAGGGCTGGGGCCTGTGGTGATGGAAGCGCGCGGATTGAAGAAATCCTATGGCCACGGAGACAAAAGCTTGTGCGTTTTGGCGGACGCAAGCCTCAGTTTGCGGCAAGGAGAGATGGTGGCGATCGTGGCACCATCAGGAGCGGGCAAAAGTACCCTGCTGCATTTGCTGGCCGCGCTAGACACGCCAACGAGCGGTACAGTATACTTCGCGTCGAAAGCCATTGAATCGATTAATGACACAGCGCTTGCGGAATTCCGGAATCGAGCGGTGGGATTTTTGTGGCAACGCCACCAATTGTTGCCCGATTTTACGGCTGCGGAAAACGTAGCCATGCCGCTGTTGTTGCGCGGCGAGGATTTCACTTCTGCGCAGGGGATGGCGCGGAAGTGGCTTGCGGAGGTTGGACTGGAAAACCGGGCCGATCACCGCGCAGGGGAACTCTCCGGGGGGGAACAGCAGCGCGTAGCGATTGGCCGGGCGCTCGTCACTGGGCCGACCGTGCTGCTGGCAGATGAACCCACTGGAGATTTGGACGAGCAGAATGCTTGGGCCGTGTTCGAGTTGCTGGAACGGCTGCACCGCACGCACCGATTGACGTCGCTGATAGCGACGCACAATCTGGAGCTCGCCGCGCGGTGCGACCGGATTCTGGGGCTGGAACATGGCGTTCTGCATACTCGCAAGGCTGCGGCCTCGGCGAGGGGGACCCTCGGGGGAGAAGCGAGTTAACGTGTTCGAACGGTATACAGAAAAAGCGCGTCGCGTCATATTCTTTGCGAGATACGAAGCCAGCCAGTATGGCAGCCCGTACATCGAGACCGAGCATTTGCTGCTGGGCTTGATGCGCGAGGATAAGGCGCTGGCGAACCGCTTCCTGCGGCAACAAGGCTCGATCGAATCCATACGGAAAGAGATCGAGGCGCGGATCACGATTCGCGAGCGGATTTCGACGTCGGTCGAAGTGCCGCTGAGCGCGGAGTGCAAACGCATCCTGAATATGGCGGCGGAAGAGGCCGAGCGGCTTGGCCACAAGCACGTGGGGACCGAGCATTTGCTGCTCGGAATACTGCGTGAAGAGAAGTGCTTTGGCGCCGAAATTTTGATGGAGCGCGGGCTGCGGCTTTCGACGCTGCGCGAAGAGTTGGCGCGCACTTCGGGCGAGAAAACCGCGGCGGCGAGGCCGAAGGAGACGTCGTTGCTTGCTGAATTCAGCCGCGACCTGACACAGGCGGCGACGGAAGGCTCGCTCGATCCTCTGGTGGGACGCGAAGGCGAAGTGGAGCGCGTGATTCAGATTCTTTGCCGGCGCACGAAGAATAATCCGGTGCTCATTGGGGAGCCCGGTGTTGGAAAAACGGCTATCGTTGAAGGGTTGGCGCAGCGAATTTCCGATGGCGATGTACCGCCGTTCCTGGCTGACAAGCGGATACTGTCACTCGACTTATCCTTGATCGTTGCAGGGACAAAATATCGCGGGCAATTCGAAGAGCGGCTCAAGACCATCATGAAGGAATTGATGGAGAGCCAAAACTCGATCGTGTTCATCGATGAGCTACACACTTTGGTGGGCGCGGGTTCGGCGGAAGGCTCGCTGGATGCGGCTAATATTTTGAAGCCGGCGCTTTCACGCGGGGAGATTCAGTGCATCGGCGCAACGACGCCGGGTGAATACCGCAAATCGGTTGAGAAGGATCGCTCGCTGGAACGGCGCTTTCAGGCGGTAAAAGTTCCTGCTCCCGATGAAGAGCAGGCGGTGCAGGTGATTCAGGGAGTTCGCGAGCGCTACGAGAAATTTCACGCGGTCAGCTATACAGATGAGGCGTTGCGGTATTCGGTTTACCTTTCGAATCGGTACATTCCAGACCGTTTTCTTCCCGACAAGGCGATCGATCTGATTGACGAGGCAGGTGCGCGCGTGAAGCTGCGCCAGGCCACCGTCCCCGAAGAAGTCGGCGAAGTGCAGAAGCGCGTGAAGTTCATCACGCACCGGATGGAAACGGCCATCGCGAATCACGAATTTGAGAAGGCGCGTTTTTATTCGGAAGAAGAGCGCAAGGAAAAGGAAAATCTGCGCGGGCTTCGCGAGCGTTACAAGCTGGACGACGCCTCGACCGGGATTGTGACCAGGGAAGATATCGAAGAGGTTGTTTCGCGCTGGACGGGCATCGGCGTGACTTCCATCAAGGAAGACGAACAGCAGAAGCTGCTGCGCATCGAGCCGGAATTGCACAAACGCGTCATCAGCCAGGACAAAGCCATTACCGCGCTGGCGCGCGCCATCCGGCGCAGCCGCGCGGGACTCAAGTCTCCCTTGCGGCCGGTGGGTTGCTTTTTCTTCCTCGGTCCCACTGGCGTCGGCAAAACCGAAGTGGCTCGCCGTTTGGCTGAGTTTTTGTTTGGTTCGGAGAAGTCACTGGTGCGCTTCGATATGTCGGAGTTCATGGAAAAGCACTCCGTGTCGAAGCTCATTGGCGCGCCCCCGGGCTACGTTGGATATGAAGAAGGGGGCCAATTGACGGAGCGGGTCCGCCGCACGCCCTACTCAGTCATCCTGCTGGATGAAATTGAGAAGGCGCATCCGGACGTTTTTAATATATTGTTGCAGGTGTTCGAAGACGGCCAGTTGACGGACGGCCTGGGCAATACGGTGGATTTCCGGAATACGATCATCATCATGACGTCCAATCTCGGCGCGCGGCATTTGCAGAAGCGCACGTCGATGGGCTTCCAGTCCGGCGCAGATGAGGCCGGGCAGAAGAGCATGGAAGACATGGTAATGAACGAAGTAAAGCGGGCGTTCAATCCGGAGTTTTTGAACCGGCTGGACGAAGTCATCATTTTCAATCCGCTGGGCGACGAGGATCTGCTTCGCATTATCGATTTGCTGGTGGGCCAGCTGAACGATACGCTGATTCACCGGCAGGTGCAGATCGTTGTCTCGCCGGAAGCACGGCAGTGGATACTCGAAAAAACGTGTGCGGACCGCAGCTATGGGGCGCGGCCGCTGCGGCGGGCTTTGCAGAAGTATGTAGAAGACCCGCTCTCGGAGGCGCTCATTCAGGGTGGAATCCAAAGGCCGGCGACATTGCAGATATACGTCGCAGGGGAAGGCCTGTCTTTCCGTCCGGTGGGCGAGGCAACCCCGGTCGTCCACTAGGGAATCTGACACATCGCACTCGGCAACTGTAGCGGCGCGGCGGTTGGCTGAATCCAGCCGCTTCGTGTTGTTCAACGCATGGCCGGCCCACACCGGGCCCGGCGGGAGAAGAACATCTTGGGTTTGGGGGCGCGGCCTTGATGACCTCAATGGCCGCTCAAAGAAGAGTCTGTTCCTCGTTTGGGGTATTAGCGCACCGGGTTTGCGTGCTTGCAGCGATAGTTATCCTCGCCGCGGCCGTAACGCACGCAGGCGCACCGCAAAATCTTAGTGCGGGGATATCTCCGTCTTCGCACTCCATCCTCTTTTCGGCTTCGCTGGATCTAAACTCCCTCCAGGAAACCATCGAGGACCATTCCATATCTGCATCCTCAGCGCCTCAGAATGCCGCCACGCCGCAGCAGGGCGGAGTCATCGAGCGCATTGAGTTTATCGGCAACCGCCGGATTCGCAGCGACACCTTAAAAGCCCGCATCTTCACAAGGGAAGGCGATAACTACAACGAAGAGACGCTGCGCCGCGATTTCCAGGCGTTATGGAACACGCAATTTTTCGAGGACGTTAAGCTGCGCGTGGAGGATTCGCCGGACAAGGCCAACGGCAAGATCATTATTTTTGACGTTAAAGAGCGGCCGCAGATTCGCCGCATCCGCTACGACGGCATCCACTCGGTTTCCGAATCCGACATCCTCGACCGTTTCAAGGAACGCAAGGTTGGCCTGTCGGTGGAAAGCCAGTTCGACCCCACAAAAATCAAGAAGGCCGAAGTGGTGCTCAAGGATTTGCTAGGCGAGCACGGACGGCAATTTGCAAAGGTGACGCCCCAATACGAACGGATCGCTTCGAGCAACGCCGTGATTCTTGTTTTCAAGATCGACGAAGGCCCCAAGGTCAAGGTGGGGCAAATCAAATTCAAGGGCAATCACGCCTTCAGCGATCGAAAGCTTTTGCGCGCCATGCACCACGACCGGCCATACTCCATTCCGCTGTACATCACGGAGATCCCGGTCCTCAGCAAGACTTACGACAAGGAAAAACTGTCCGAGGACCTGGAAGTGGGCATCCGCGGACTCTACCAGGACAACGGCTACTTCAAGGTTTCAGTTGGCGATCCCGTTCTGGAGAGCATCGATACCAAGGGCAATAAGCTGGGCGTGCCCGTGCCGTTCGTGAAGAGGAGCGACGGCAAAGCCGTGAACATCACGATACCCATCGAAGAGGGCGAGCAGTTCCACATGGGCACGCTGAAAATCGTCAGCGCCGATCCGGATAAGGCGCTATCGCTCAAGGTGGCGGCGCTGAAGAACATCTTTCCGTTGAAGCAGGGCGATGTTTTTGCGGCCGACAAAGTCCGCAAAGCCCTGAAGAGTTACGGCGACGCCTATGGCGAATTCGGTTTTATTGATTTCACGCCGGAGCCGGAATTCGATATCGACGCCGACAAGAAAGTCATCAATCTCACGCTGAAGTTCGACGAGCAGAAACAATACTACGTCCGGCGCATCGATTTCAGCGGCAACACCACTACGCGGGACAAGGTCATCCGCCGTCAGTTGCTGATCGATGAAGGCCAGCTGTTTAATAAGCGCGCGTGGGAGCTGAGCATCCTGCGGCTGAACCAGCTGGATTATTTCGACAAGATCGAGGCCGACAAGTCCGTGGAGATCAAGCGGAATACCAAGGATGGCACGGTCGACCTGAACGTGAAGCTCAAGGAAAAGGGCAAGCAGTCCATCGGATTGCAGGGCGGCGTCAGCGGGCTGGCGGGCAGCTTTATAGGTCTTACTTACCAAACCAACAATTTCCTGGGACTGGGCGAAACGCTGACATTTTCCGCGCAGTTCGGCGACCTCTCGCAGAGCTTCCAATTCGGTTTCACGGAACCGTATTTGTTCGATCGACCGATCTCGACGGGTTTTACGGTTTTCACCAGCAAATATAAGTTTGACCAAGCCCAGCAAGAGGCCCTACTCACCGGGCAGTCCGTCAGCATCAATCCTCAATTCGTTCAGGACTACAACCAGAACAGCACCGGGTTCACGATATTCGCCAGCGAACCTATAAGGCGCTTTTCCTTCACGCGTCTTTCACTCACTTACGGATTGACCCGCACCAATATCACGGCGTTCAACACGGCCTCTCAATTGTTGTTCGAGGACATTCAATTCCAGAGCATCGCGGGCCCGAGTGCGCTGAACGGGATCGTCTCCAGCACCATCACGCCGAGCATCACGTACAACACGATCAACAATCCGGTAAACGCCACGCAGGGCAAAAGTTATTTCTACTCTCTGGCGGTTTCGGGGCTCGGCGGCAACGTCCACACCATTACGAACGTATTTGACACCAAATATTATAAGTCCGTCCGCAAACACAAGAACGTCATCGGCGTGCATGGCACAGTCGCTTACATCAATGGGTATGGCGGCAACGGAGTTCCGCCTTTCAGCCGGTTCTATATGGGCGGGGAAAGCGATCTTCGCGGCTACGATGTCCGGTCCATCTCTCCCGTGACCTATATCCCGGAGAGAATTGCCGCTCCCTTTTTCTTTAACAATCCGCAACACGGGAACAACTCGGTTACTCTGCCTGAACTCACCTACGTCGCCACCCTTCCGGGGGCCGACCTGCAGAGTTACGGCAATTTCGAGTACCGCATTCCCATCGTCGGTCCAGTTACCATGGCCCTCTTTTTCGACGGTGGAACAGAAGGGATCGTTCAGCGCAATAACTTGCGTCTGGATGCAACCGGAATCGCGGACATAAAAGCCAACATTCCCACTGCCCCCATTAGCAATACTAATCTCCCCATTCAGTCTGGAACGAATTTTAGATTCCGTGGATCCACGGGAATCGAGTTTGTCGTTCAATTGCCAATCATCCAGGCGCCATTCCGTATCTACTACGCGTACAACGTGAATCGTTTTCACCAACAGTTGGTTGCGCCGGCCCCCTTCTTCGATCAGAACCAGGTGGATAATTTGCGCAAAGAGCTCGTAGCACTCGATCCGAGCAATGGGCCCTTGTTCGATACCTATTTGAGGCTGAACAGCGCCCCCGGACGTTTGAATTATTTCGAACCCAAGACCACGTTCCGTTTTACGGTCAGCCGCACGTTTTGAGGGCTCGGGTTGCGGAAGGAAATGAATTTGGGTTGGGGAGAAAGACTTTTTCGAATCAAAGGAATGCAAGCGCCGGCGCTGGTGGTGCGCGGCGCTTTTGCGTGGGGGAAATCGTGAGAACGAAGTTGCGGAGAAGTTTAAACATTCTTGGGATCTGCCTTGCGGCGGCCTGTCTGCTGTGGCTAAGCGGTTGTGGCGGCGGCACCGGCGCCAACGTAGTTACAGTCTCCGTTAGTCCATCGTCCGCGACGGTCATCGTCAGCCAATCGCTGTCACTCACGGCCGCGGTGAGCGGTCCTACAACAAACACAAATGTGACCTGGATGTGCCAATACACTATCACTCCTATCGCCACAACTGCTGCGCCAAATCCAAAGACTTCTGGCCTTACAACCTGCACTTCCGACACCGGAACCATTCCCTCCGGTTCGAACCAACTGACCGTAGTTTTCACTGCTCCATCGAAAGTCCCCGATCAAACGACGTTTCCGAATCTCGTGATCACCATCACTGCGACCTCCGCACAGAACACGAGCAAAACGGGAACCGCGACCATCACGCTGGACTCCGGTATTTTCGTTTCCATTCTCCCGACTACCGCTTCTGTCCCCGTCGGCGAGCAGCAAAGCTTCAGCGCCACGCTCACCAACGACCTGCAGACCAAGGGCGTTAAGTGGCTTATTACCCAGACTGCGCCTACCGCCACAATTCCTCTTCCTTCGGTCGCCACGTGTGCGCCAGGTTGTGGGACGCTCACAGTTCCCGCCAACTCAAACACGGTTACCTACACTGCCCCCAGCGCCATTCCCACAAGTACCACCGTCACTTCTACCCCCGCCAATGTGACTATCGTGGCCACCTCCAACGGCGACAACACGCGCTTCACGTTCGGAACCATTACGATTGTGGCCGGCGGCCCCATCACCTTCAATGGCATCTCCCCCACCATTGCTCCCGCTGGCGCCAGATATTGGGACATTTTTCTTGATGCGCCCAATATCTCCTCTTCGTCCCTCATCACTCTTACGAGTAAGAGCACGAACAACCCTACGAGTCTGACCTCCATTTCTGGACAAGTCAAAATTCTGTTCCCCATTCCCACGACGACTGTGACTAGTCCCGGATCGACCGGCGCGCGCATTCGCCTAAACGAACAGAACCTTTCGACTGTGGACACCTACACCGTTACAGTCACTGATCCCGTGCAAACCGTCACATCCAGTGGTACTTTTTCTTTCCAAACCATTCCCGTGAGGCCCACTTCGGTCGCTTCGATTCCGGACGATATCGTGCAGGGCCAGCCGAACGCCAATTTGCAGCTCCTTATAGACGGCGGGTATTTCGGTTTGGGTGGAACCAACGCGGCCATTTTCTTTCAGGGCAACTCTAGAATTGTGGACCCGGCTTCTTCGAATTCCCGGCAGCTCTTAAGTAGTTTTTCGACCACCCAGGCTGGTCCTCCGGGGCTTTACCAGCTTTCCGTTTCCGGAAGAGCCACGCCCCCGCCAGCTCCCCTGCCGTACAACTCCTCGATTACCACGGTAGGCGTTTTTCCGGACTATTCGGTCACGCCACCGAGCGTCGTTCAGAGCGTCGGAAACTTGGGTTCGTTGACTGCGGGCACAAACCTGAGTGCGATCGACATCGATCCCACTTTGGGAATCGCTGCTGTCGCGGACACCGGCGGCAATGCCATACTATTTTTTAACGTCGGCAAGCACTCCCTTACGCCGCTTAGCACCGTAACAAGCGCCACTTATCCGAATGTTTCGATCAATGTGCCCACCGGCGTCTCGGTGAACCGACAGAATCACACCGTCGCGGTCGTGAACTATGGTGATCAGAGCGTGTCCGTTATTCCGATTCCCGGCGCCCTGCCCGCCGTGACGCCTTTCAACGTGAGCCTGGCAAATAGCGTTACTTCTCTGAACGCGACGAACACGCCTTATTCTATCGGCGTCGATCCCGACACGAATCTGGCTTTGGTCGCCTATTCGAACACCTCGCCCACTTATCTTGCCAACGTCGGTTTTATACTCAATCTGAATCCTGATTCTGCGACCAATAAAAATCCCTATGGTTGCCCCTTCAATGGCAATACAGCGCACTTCGGGCAATGCATCTTCGCGCAGGTCTCGTTGAATACAGGTTCCTATCCGCAAATCGCTGTATCGCCGCACGGCCATCTGGCGTTTGTTACGCCTGGCGGCTCCGGCCCCACCACTGCGGTGGATCTCACCAAGATGTCCACTTCAGCGTCGATCACATCCTTGACGCTGACATCCGGCATCGTCACCGCTACAGTTTCCGGCACTAATCCGTTGAATCCCGCGCAGCCCGGAACGGTTCTGATCACTGGGGTTACCGCTGCCGGCAAAACAAATTTCAATGGCGCATATGCCGTAACCAGCATTTCGGGAAGTACTTTTACTTATTCGATTACCTCAACCACGAACGACACAGGCACCGGTGGCACGGTATATCTGAGCAACCCCAACTTGTTCTTCGGGATTTCTCAAACGTCCCAGGGAATCGCTATGAATCCCATCACCCGGACTGCTGCGATAGCCGATGCCAACGCCACGGGCAATAATGGTCCACAGATCAATCTTGTCAACGGGCTCGATCTGACCCCCACTTCCATCACATTCAATGCTACTTGCACGTTTTACACGACGACCTGCGCCGGCGCACCAGAGTTGCTCGGCACGACTGCCGTCGCATGGCAGCCGTATTCGGACGCGCTTGTTTCCTATAACTCCGGTCAGAACCAGGTTTCTGTCTCCGACCCCACCGAGCAACGGCGCTATGCTCTCGTTTGCCAGCTTCCGACAGCTTGCACCACGAACCCCGTTACCGCAAGCCAGGTAACCCTGACTGGGACGGGGATCGCGACGATTAACGTTGCGAATGCTCCTGGTGGCCAGCTCAAGCTTTTTGGGGGTCTTGCTGTTGACCCAGACACCAACCAGGCCCTCGTCGTCATGTCTGGCAGCAGCTCGATGGAACTCATCGACCTCGGGCCCAGTTCGACGAACAGTCTAAAGCCGGCGGAGATCACGGAAGTAGTCGTTCCAAACCCGGGTCCCGGACCTGGAGTCATTGGCGGCGTGCCGAATGCTCTCCTCTCTTATGGCACTCTCACTGCCACTACCGATTTGAGCGGGGTGCAAATCTTCGGGGCGGGTTTCGGGGCCACGGGAAACACGAGCGTCACGGTTCGTCTTGATGGAAACCCCATTCCCGCGGGCAATGTGCAGGTTATCAACGACCGCCAAATTGTCGCCACGATTCCTGCTAGTTTCTTGTCCTTCCCGCATCGCTACGCGCTAGACGTGCTCAGCAGCGGCTCGCAATCCAACGCGTCGGATTTCATCGTTATCCAGGCCGTCGATCTTTCCAAGGTCTGCTCCACCGGCTCGCCGAAACCGAGCTCCGTGGCCATTGCCGATCAATTGGCAAACGGACCGTTTTCGCCCATCGCGATCGTCAGTAACAGCGGATGCACAAGCATCTCCGTGGTCGACATCAACCCAACAACAGTGGTCGCCGGAGTTACCGCTGCGAATCCGAACTTTGGCACCGTTCGAAGCACAATTGCCGTTGGCGCTACACCGATCGGCGTGGCCATCGACCAGCACCGTGGCCTTGCTGTCGTTGCGAACAGTGGAGATAACACCGCCTCGGTGGTCGATTTAACGCAGCAACCTCCGGTTCAGAAAGTGCCCGCGGTTGCCGTGGGAACAAATCCCCTCGGCGTGGCAATGAATGATGCCACCGACGTCGCAGTCCTAGCCAACAATGGCTCGCAAACGGTGTCTCTGATCGATCTTGCGCTGCTCTTTCCACCCTCCGGCACCACCGCGCCCACGACGCTTTCTTCAACCACTGCGAGCGTCGATGAACTGCCGGTCGCCGTGGCCATCGATCCTGATCGTGGAACACTCAATCAGGGCATCGCGGTGGTCACCGCCCTGCAACTCGTCAGCGGCGCGGCGCCCGTCGGAGCTCTTGATGTCGTCGACATCGGCTTGGAAACGCCTTCCAAGAGCCTCACGATTTCGACCGGCAGCATCTCCTCGAGTCCCACGGGAATCGTATTCGATCCCACGGTGTTTACCGGAACGACTAACAACGGAGTGTTCTACGCGAATTCAAGCGGCAGCAACGTGATTTCGTCGTTCAACCCAGATACGGGCACGGCAAACTCCGTGAACGTGGGCATCAATCCCACTTCTCTGGCGATGAACCAGCAGACCGGCGCGGTCCTGAGCGTGAATACGCTCGGCAACTCCATCTCGATCGTGGACACGCTCTCGAACCCGCTTAAGACGAGGCAGACGCTTGGAATTCCCGGCTCGCCGACGTTTGGCGTGGCCATCGACCAGTTCACGAATCTTGCGGTGATCGTGGACCAAGTGAACAACCGCCTGTTACTGTTCCCCATGCCCAACTAAGTGGGGGAACGCGCGGAAGGTAGGGCGTCCGCAGGGCGGAGTAAAGTTTCTCTGTTTTGGTGATTTGCAGCAAACCGGGCTCAAACGGCTGGCAAGCTTTCCGATTGCGGGAGGGGAAGCGCGTCGGTTATAGTATGGGGTTTGTGTACGACCCGCAGGACCCGCCGGGGTAGCGGAAACAATTTCTAGCCAATGTGGAATTGGCCCAGGTTGAGCGTTGTGTGTCCGCGCGAAACGCGGTTTACCGCGCTCACCCACAACAAGGAGAAAAAAGTGAATTCGAAGAAGGTATTTTGCACCATCGCCCTGGCCGTTGCATGCCTCGTCGGCACTGCAGCCGTGCAGGCGCAGGGGACGCCGGCAGGCGGAGCCACGACGGGAAAAGTCGGCGTGATCAATGTGCGCAACGCCATCGTGAGCACCGCGGAAGGCAAACAGGCTTCAGCGGAATTACAATCGCAGTTTGCGCCGCGCCAGACGGAACTCGAGAATCTGAACAAGCAGCTCAATGATGTCCGTCAGCGTCTGCAGGCTGCCGAGGGAAAACTAAGCAACGAAGAACAACTTCGTTTACAACGGCAGGGCGAAGTGATGACCCGGCAGTTGGAGCGTAAGCAGAACGAATACCAGGAAGATGTGAACGCCGCGCAGGGCGATGTCATCGACAAGATCGGCCGCAAGATGGTGGACGTACTCGAGCGCTACTCGCGCGAGAACGGTTTCGTGATCGTCCTGGACACTTCGGCGCAGAACACGCCGATTCTGTTTGCCTCGACGGGCATCGACGTGACGCAGGATATCGTGCGGCTCTACGACCAGGCGTATCCGATTAAGGCTGGCGGTGCGGCTTCGACGACGAAACCTGCGGCGAAGCCCGCGGCTCCGGCAGCGGCAAAGCCTCAATAATAGCTGTTGCGGCGTACTTGAAATCGAAGAGTACGGAAGACTGAAGTCTGCGCTACCAAAGGCCTCGCAAGATTGCGGGGCCTTTTTCTTTCTGCAAATGGTATGGCCAGAACGTGAAGAGATCCGCAAGACAGGCTTGGCGGCAGCTTACTTTTTATTGGGCGCGGCGTTGTTTGCCGATGGAGCGGCGGGAGGCGGCACGGGCTTCAGTCCGGAAGCAGCTTGCTGAAGATCTGTAATGGCGGCTGCGGCGAGTTCGTAGAGAGCGGGCTCGTTTTCGCGCTTGGCGATGTAGAATTCGCCGGACTTGGCCAGGGCCACCTTTTCAGTGCGCTTGCTGGAATCGGAAATAACCGTGATCTCGATGATTGGCGATGCGAATCCGGACTCCGGGAATTTGTCCGCAGAGAGATTGCGGATTTTATCCAGGAGCGGCTGGACGGTGGTGGCGTCGAGCTTCTTGCCGTCGGGGCCCCACCAATCGGAGCCAGAGTGTGTAAGGAAGCAGGACTTCCCGCCGTCGTGAATTTCTATTTTGTCCGGATCGGCGTAGCCGAAGTCAAAGAGCTTTTTGTTGCGAAAATCGTCGAGAGATTTATCCAGGCCAGCGGCGGTAGCGTTCGTAATTTTGAAAGCACCCGCGTCTACCGAAGACTTGGCGTAATAATCGTCCCTGGTTTTGCGTATCTGCAACTCTTGATTGCCTGCAGCTCCGGTGATTTTCGCCTCGGCATACGGTGAGGCCGACGCGAACTCCGAGGCCGTCTTGGCATCATCTCCGCTGGGGGAAACTTCGAACTTGGCGTCCTTCAGGGAACGCACCAAATCTTCGACGCTCGAGCCCGTAGCGCGATAAGGCTTGGGCCTCACGATTTGCCAGGTGTCCTTGTCGCGAGCAAATGCAATGTCCAGTTTCTTCCCAGCCGTTTGGTTGAGCAATTCGATTTGCGTCACTTTGTCGAAGTCGGCCGTGAGCAAGCGCTTGTCGCGCAGATTCCCAGCAGTTTTGTCCAAGCTGGTTTTGTTGTAACTAGAAATGGTGAATACTCGAGGATCGCCTACGAGAGCCGCATAGCTGCCGCTGCCGGTCACTGTCTGCTCGCCGAGCATCAGCTTTTGCGTCTTGTCCTTCGCGGTGACGTCTATTTCGACCGCTGGATCGGCCAGTCCGTATTGCGCGAGGTCCGACGCTTTGTCGTCAACCAGCCGGTCGGAGTTCAGAATGGAAATCGTCGCCAGCATCTGCGAAACCGCATCCTGATCGGCAGGAAGCGGCTTGGGTGCGGTGATTTGCCATAGTCCGGAAACATTCTTTGAAATACCGATCTCCGGTTCGCCCTTGCGTTTGATGACAAGCTGCGAGATATCGGATTGCGTGAGCGAAAGTATTTTGGGCGGCGCATCAGTGGCAGGCTTTGTCGTGTCGTCCGCCGGCTTGCGATGATTCGACCAGTAAAGCACGCCGCATAAAGCGGCAAGAACCAACGCAGCGGAAATGAGTCCATTTAATTTCATGGCGAGAGATTCCTCAATACATTCGGAATAGTCGATTTGCGACTAGCGGCGGCGCCACCATACAGAAATACCCATCACGATCACCACCAACGGAAAGAAAATGAGGCTGGTATTACGCACCCCGGCCATCTGCGAAACCGTCAAAGTGATTCGCCGGTCATCGCGATCCTTGGGACGAATGGAAATTAGATCTTCGTCCGAAGAGAGCCAGTTCATGGCGTTCAGCGCAAGATCGCGGTTGCCGTTGAAGGGCAGGAAAGAGTTGGCGGCCCAATCGGAACTGCCGACAACCACGAAGCGGCCTTGCGAATTCTCTTTGCCCGTGTTGTACATACCCGCGGCGGCGATGGTTAGAGGTCCCTTCACGTTCTTCGGGTCGTTGACGTCCACTTCGGGAGAATTGAGTTTTGCGGTTGCGAGGCTCGTGCCGGAAGTCTCGAAGAGTTTCTCGACAGTAGTCTTTGCGCCATTCTTCACGTCCAAAGACCGGGATAGCGGGAATCCCGTCGCGGAACCTTTCATTTCATTCACGATAGGGTGCGAATCGTAACTGGTTACCAGAGCGACTTGCGGCCCAAGCCCCGAAATTTGCCCGATGGGGTTCATGTCGAGAATCAGATTTTTCTCAGGTGTAACTCCCCAATCGGCCAGAACTTTGTCCAGAGCGTCGTTGTCGGCCACTTCCGCTCGGCCTATCTTGAGCGGCGGGTCAAGCAGGAAAAGAGCACGGCCGCCATTTTCAACGTAAGTCTTGATTGCTCCAACTTGAGGGTCCGCGTAATCGGTGTGTGGGCCGCCAACAACCAGCGCGGTGCACTCCTGCGGGATTTCCGCCTTTTGCAGCAGGTCGATGGACTTGGTCTCGTAATTGTCCTTTGCCAAAAGATCTTTTAACCGCGAGTACCCGCTGCGATCGCTGTCATCGATGCGATGTTCGCCATTTCCCTGAACGAAACAAACTGTGCGCGTATTGTTTTTGAGAACGCGAATGAACGCCCCGGTGATTCCTTCCTCGGTGAAGCCCTTTGCCTCTTCTTTCTTGGCGCCGATTTCGACAATCGCAGTCCCGTAGTTTTTCACGCCGGCGGCCGTGGCCAGTTGCGGTTTCTTGTCGGGGTCGACATATTCGATTTTGAGTTTAGGAGAAAGTGCCGCGTATTGCTCGAGCAAATCCTTTCCCTGCTCGAACCGATTGGACTGATCGTAGTAAGTAATGGTGGCGGGCTGCTTGAGCTCTTTGACGATCTTTGCCGTCTGCGGCGAGAGGCTATAGCGCTTGTTTGAAGTGGTGTCGAACGATTTGTTATAGCGATTGGAAAGGATGTTCGCAACGGCAAGGATCGCAATCACGATCAACACGTAGACCGTGAGGTAAGCGGCATATTGGGTTTGGCGCGCTTTCAGAAATCCCGCGTTCATCAGGACCTCCACCGGAGCGATTCAAGCGAGCGCGTCGTTAGAAAGAGACCCAGAAAGATCATGCTGAGGTAGAAAACTCCGTCTTTCAAAGAAAACACGCCCTTGGCATACGATTCGTAGTGAGTCACCAGGGAAAGATAGGAGAAGACTTGTGTTGCTATTCCATCGTCGTAACCGCCGCCGCTGGCCCAGCCCGCTACCCACAAAAGCAAGGCCACGCCAAAAGTCGCTCCCCCTGCAACGATCTGGTTGCGGGTCAGTGTGGAAATGAAGGCGCCGATGGCGAGTAACCCACCCGCCTGCAGCAAAAGTCCCAGGTACCCAACTGCCAGCGGCTTCCAATCGGGATTTCCGTATTTGAACAGCCAGATGAGGTTCAAAGCGGGCAAAAATAACATCGCTGCATAAAGTAAGACGGAAGCAAGCCACTTCCCCAGCACGATTTCGAAATCACGTATAGGCGATGTGACCATAAGCTCGATTGTTCCCGCGCGCTTCTCTTCCGCAAAAAGCCGCATGGTGATCATTGGAAGAAGAAAAAGCGCTATAACGCCCGCGTTGCTAAGCAGTGGCCGAAGCAAATCTTCGTTTACGTTCATCGGTGCCATCTCGCCGCGCATTTGCATCGCCATGCCGTAACGGACGAAACTGGAAACCAGGCTGTAATAGAAATAACCGAACAGGATGGCAAACAACGCGAGCAGTAGATACGCAACGGGCGAAACGAAATAGCTGCGAATCTCTTTGCGGCAAATGATCCAGATATTTCTCATGATTGCCGTCCGTTACTGGGCGCCGCTTTCGTTTCGGCCCCAGCAGATAAATTCAAATTTGGGTTTGCCTCGTCCGCGCCGGTCAGTTGCAGGAAGACTTCTTCCAGGCTCACCGCCGACGTGCGCAATTCGCTCAGGTCCCAACCAGATTCGACAACGGCCCGCGCCAAGTCGCCTCGGTTCAATTGATCGGGTTGGCCTTCCACCTCAAACACCGATGACGTGCTTTGCGTTTCTTTCACCACCACGCGCGTTACTCCCGCAACTCTTCCCAGTCGCTCCTGCACCATCGCGGAGCTCAGCGTTCCATTCCGGCTTCCAACCTCCACCCGCACGGACCCTCCGCCTCTAGCGCGATGCTGCAAATTGCTCACCGAATCCGTCGCCACCAGCTTGCCCTTCGCAATGATAACTACCTGCTCGCAAGTCTGCTCCACTTCGGGAAGGATGTGCGTGCTCAGAATGATCGTGTGGTCGCCTGCCAGGCTCTTGATCAGGTCGCGTGTTTCGTTGATTTGCTTGGGGTCGAGCCCGGATGTCGGTTCGTCGAGAATCAAAACCTCGGGATTGTGAATGATCGCTTGCGCCAAACCCACGCGCTGCCGATAGCCCTTCGAGAGCTTGCCCATCACTTTGTCTTTTACGTCGGCAACCGCGCAGCGCTCCAGAACGTACTCGACCCGCTTGCTCAATTCCGACCCGCGCAGCCCTTTGATCTGGCCAACGAACTCCAGATATTCCGCCGTGCGCATTTCCAGATACAGCGGAGGAGTCTCCGGCAGATACCCAATGCGCCGTTTCACCTCCATCGGGTTTTCCAGCACATCGAACCCTGCCACCGTCGCCGTTCCCGACGTCGGCGGCATGAAGCACGTCAGCATCCGCATCGTCGTCGTCTTCCCGGCGCCGTTCGGGCCCAGAAAGCCCACGATCTGCCCCTTCTGCACTTCAAAGGAGATGGCGTCGACGGCAGTGTTGCGAGCGTACCTCTTCGTAAGCTGATTTACAGTAATCATAGAAATTATTCTTGAGGCGAAGCGAGATCCTTGTGTCTCTCTTCGCAAGTGAACATCCAGCAGCGAATCTTAATCCTAGGAATTGTGATGCCCGCTGTCAATACTCGAGTTGCTTTTTTCCTGCGCGATAACAAAAATGCCGCGGCTCCGTCTTAATACCAGTACGGCGTTTTCTTCGTCCATTCGCTTTCCGGATACTGTTTGTGCAGCAGTTGAAACGCAACTTTCGAATAATTGACCTCACTCTTGCTGTCGCAACCGTATCGCCACGCCCGCACCACCAGATGGAGTGCCTCCGGGACGCGCGGATCATCTGGATGCGCCTTGGCGAAGGCTAGAGGTTCCTTTGCGAGCCATTCAGAGACGTGATCCAGTTTAGTCAGCGTGGCCCATTCGGATTCAGCGGCTTGGCGTTCTGTTTCGCTTAGAAACGTTGGGTGAAGCTCCGCTTCAGTTGCGTAGAGTTTGGCCAACGGTCCATCCAGTTTCGTGAAGTCGTAATAGTAGTTCGTCTCGTAATTGTCGTCATCCGCATTTTTTCTGGGCGCGAGTGTACACCACCAGTTGTCACGATAATTGTCGATTTTTCCCGGAGGAGTCTGACGGCCGATACCCGAAGAAATGTACGGATGAAATTCTGGGCGATGAAGCATAAGAAAGGCCGCAGCAAAGCGGCGAAGTTCGTCCGAATCCGCCGAGCCAAACGATTGCAGCAGAGGAACAAGATCGGGTGCCGAAGAAGCTAGAATGGGCACGAGTTGACGCGCCGCAGATTCATCATGCAACACGATCGCTCGGACCCACGCCGCTTGCGCGACTTGGCGGCGAAGATTTTCAGGCACCTGTTCGTCCCTGGCAGCTTGCATCAGGACACTTGTTGGAGTGCCTTGCGTGAGAAGCACGGCAGCGTCGGCGTCGAACAGCGGCGGTGAAGGAGGTGGAAGATTGGAACGTGGAGGCTGCTTTTCGCAGGCTTGCCGTTCCTTCCACGTCCCGTAGACGCACTTCATCGTTGCGTCCGGGACATCGATATTCTCCATATCGGTCGTGATCACGTTGGGAGTCCGCCTGGCGAATTGCAAGAATTCTTCGATGTTGCGGGCGCTTTTCATTTGCTGGGCCAGAAACAGGTTTCGAGCCGATTCCGGCAATTGATTGGAAGGCAGCGCAAGGGCGGCATTCGCTACTTCGCGAGCTTCTTCCTGGTTGTTTGTGGCGACCAGCAGGCGAGTGCGGTCGAATGCAACGGTAAGATGCGCAGGCGAATCGGGGGGAAGGTCCGATGCAGCGCGCACAAGTTCTGGAAGTTCAGGCGTGTTTGCATCGGCTTTGCTTAATGCGGCGACGAGCCAAAGTGTTGCATGAGTTTCGTTCCACTTCGCGAGGGCATGCGCGGTCGCCTTTTCGTTCGAAGCTTGAAACGTAAGAATCCAGTCGGTCATGTCGCTGCCGCGCCGGGCCTGCGCGGACTTTTCGAAAAGGCCGTGAGATTTCTGGGGTGGTATGTATTCGTCGTCCGTCGCGGGATACACGCCGAGAACATGATCGAGAAGATTGGTGTAGTCATCGACGTCTTGGCCAAGCGTCGAGGAATCGCTGCCTCTCTGAATGGCGAGTGCGAGTTCGGCAAGGCGCCGCGAAGGATCCGTGCGAAATTCCACGAAGCCGCGCAGACGCCATATCGCGGGCTGTAACTCGTCCATCGAACGATCTCTTTGTAGGTTGTGCAGTTCCCCATCGGCCGCAACAAGTTCGGCCTTTGCTTTTACCGGATCGCTTTCATCCAGAGTGGCTTTGCGAATAGTGCACCGGACGGCAGCCAGGGCCGCAATGGGCTTCCATGGAGACGCGGAATCATGGCTGATTTTCGTGAAGCGCGTGCGCGCTTCGTCCCAATGGAGTGCGTAAAAGTGAGCAGCGGCGATTTGATACTCGCGATCCGCTCGAATTCTTGCCGGCTGACTTGCAGAAACCTCGGCGGGCATGAAGTTGTTTCCAGTCACCGGGTCGCGGCCGTTGCAATTTTGAAAGACCAGGTCCTGCGCTTCCACCCAGGTTTTTAACTCGGCGCTGAGCGGGCCGAATTGCTCGGCCCGCTCCTGCAATGCTCGTGTCGCAGTAAGGAACGCGTCATTCAAGCAATTCGGAAATGTCTCGAATTGGTCCCTGAATCTTGCCCATGGCACGAATTCTTCGCGATTGGCGTAGCTTGGGTCCGGGAGACCTGTAATTTTATTTCGAGTCTTAAACCAATGCTCGGAAGCGTCTGCTGGATCGTGCCTCAGCCAGTCCTGCTCGCGGTTCAGACGCCGCGCCCAGAGAGCGAAAAGCTGCTTTTGTTCCGCACTGGAAAGAGTGCCTCCCGAAAGATAGCGATACGCGACAACCAGATAAGAACGTGCATAGTTTGGTTGCACGATGCCAAGTTTGCCCGCTGCAAATTGCTCGAGCGGCAGATCGGGGTGTTTGCTCTGAATGAATATCGCAACAGGAAAGAAAGGGCCGCAGGCCTGTGAAACGGGTGGAGGAACACCAAGCGCGGCGATGAGCAGCAGAGCGAGAGAAACAGATGTGATGCGTCGAATCATGGTTGCCATTCCTTCAGGACGGATTCCGCGGCCGACTGTGTCCAGGACCGCGGAGAAAAAATGTAGATTCGTTTGTCGCGGGAGAAGGCCGCGTTTGCGCCGATCGAGCCGCTGAGAATCGAACGTGAGAGAGATTCGTCGGTCGAGACGCCAAGTGTGTCCCGGCAAGCCGCCACACGAAAATCTTCACCGGAGCGCAAAAACGCCGCGACATTCGCGGAATCCGGGCCCATGCGGAACAGCATCGGAACGGCCTCGTCGATCGTCCCGGCGGGAAGCTCGGCGAGCCAACGGTCACCGATGCACCACGATGCCAGCGCCGTAATTGAAAGCGGAAGGGAAGCGGGAAGTTTTTGCCGAACGTCTTTTAGCAATCCTATGTAGAATTCGCGCTCGCTCAAAGTTGCATCAAAATCAATCTGAACGGCGCGAACGTTTGGAAGCCGGGCTAACTCCACAATTTCCGCTACCACCGATTTCTCCTGCTGAACCGAATATGGAATGGAAGAAGAGGGCGTCCCGTTGCTGGGGGAAAACGCCTTGGGTTGGTGTCCAGCGCGCGATTCAATCCGGACAACGGCGATCAGCGGCGTACCCGCCGCAACCTCCAAAGGTTGCATGCGAGGCTTAACGGAAATGGTGGCGCCCGCGTCACTGCGTGAGCCTTCGCCCGGCGCCAATACGTAGATCGTTTTGGCGAGAAATGCCACGCCCGCTCTTCCCGGTTCTAGAAACCGAAAGTCTTCGGGCCGTTCCCAAGCCCAGAAAATTACCCTTGGAAAGGAAGAAAGGCGATTGTCCCCGCGGGTTCGATGGAAGTGAGCCGAGCGCCAGCGGTTCGCGCGCGTCACCAGCCCACGGCGCAGGCGTGGGCTTAGCGCTACAGTCAAAAACAGGCAGACGAGCACCATGCTCACCATACCGTCACTGATTTTCGCCGCGCGCTTCACCAAGCCCTGGAAATGCAGGCCATCTGCCAATAATAACTCGCTGATTTCAAATCACTTACGGAATCACTAAAGCTCCCAATTGCGTCCGTTTCCCCACTTTGCGTCTCTGCACGCACACAATGCACATCCGCGGCCCGCCCCAAGATCAATCACCTGAGGCTAGGAAGTGGCCCCGACCACCAGTCCCCCGCCGTATCTTGCTTTTACCGTGCCGGGAGAATATACTCTCTTTTCGCTCTGAAGCGGGTCGCACGACTGGGTGGGCGCAAGCCCACTTTTTTGTTGCCGCCGGTTGCAGTGCACGCTTGACCGGCCTAGGCCGGGGAGTCTCTGCTTGGATTTAGGAAAAATTAGAGAAGCGGCGGAGCGCGTGGCGCGCTCGGAAGGCCTGGAAGTCGTTGATGTCGAATGGAAAATCGGCAAGCAGCGGTTCCTGAGGGTGTACATCGACCGTGTTCCGCAACTCGCGGTGCCGGTCAGTGATCTGGCGGGGGAAATAAGCGCCGGCGAAGTTGCGCACGACCCTTATCCGAAAATCAGCCACTCGGATTGCGAACGCGTCAGCCAGCAGTTGAGCGTCATCCTCGACGTTGAGGAACTGATACCGGGGCCGGGATATGTCCTGGAGATCAGTTCGCCCGGGATGGACCGGGCGCTGAAGAAGCCAGGCGACTTCGAGCGCTTCGCAGGGCGGCTGGCGAAGATTACGACTGCGGAGCCGATTGGCAACGCGAAATTTTTCGAAGGACGGCTTGTAGGGTTTGCAGACGGCAAAGTTCGCTTGGAGTTGAAGGGCAAAGAAGTGCGGACTGTGGAATTGCCGCTCGAAACGATCCGCAAGGCGAACTTGGTTGTGGAATTTTAGCACCGGAACCTTACTAGTGCAGCTCTGGCGGGGGATCGTAGGAACTGGAAATGGCGAATCTGCTCTATCAACAGATTGAAATGCTGAGCCGCGAGAAGCACATCGAGCCACAGGTGGTGGTGTCCGCGATTGAGGACGCCATGGTGGTCGCGGCGCGGAAGTATTACAAGACGGAAGAGGATCTGCGCGCGAAATTCAACGCGGAGACCGGCCAGGTCGATGTCTATTCCGTCCACACCGTGGTCGAGGAAGTCGCCGATCCGAAAAAAGAAGTAAGCCTCGCGGAAGCGAAAAAGAAAAATCCTGCTGCGGAGATCGGCACAGAGATCGTGGCGGCCAAGCCAACGGACGTGCTCGGACGCATCGCCGCGCAGACAGCCAAGCAAGTCATTCTGCAAAAAGTGCGTGAAGCCGAGCGCGACACAATTTTTAACGAGTATCACAGCCGCGTGGGCGAACTGGTAACGGTGGTCGTAAAGCGCGCCGAAGGCCCCGACCTGATCGTAGACATGGGCCGCACGGAAGCCCGGCTTCCGAAGCGCGAACAATCCAAGCTTGAAACGTACAACATCGGCGAACGGCTGCGCGTAGTCATCAAGATGGTGGACCGCGCGGCCAAAGGCCCGCAAGTCATCGTCTCTCGCGCGGACGCCAGCCTTGTCCAGCGCCTTTTTGAAATGGAAGTGCCGGAAATTTACGACGGCACCGTGCAGATTCGCTTCGCGGCGCGCGAAGCCGGTGAGCGAACCAAGGTTGCGGTCATGAGCCGCGACAAGGACGTCGACCCGGTGGGCGCCTGCGTGGGAATGAAGGGCATGCGTGTCCAGTCGATCATCCGCGAACTGCGCGGCGAAAAAATCGACATCATTCCCTATAGCGAAGAAATGGTGGCCTTCGCGCAAAAAGCCCTGAGCCCAGCCAAAGTCACTCGCGTACAGATCGTCGATCCCGAGAATCACAAGCTCGAAGTTATCGTCGAAGATTCGCAACTCTCTCTGGCTATCGGCAAAAAAGGCCAAAATGTCCGCCTCGCGAGCAAACTGATCGGCTGGGACATCGACATCAAGAGCGAAGAAGAGAAGCGCCGCGAAATCGAAGAGCAGATGACCGCGCTCACGGCTCCCACGACGCCTCTGACAGCGCTGGCGGGCGTCGGCGCCAAAACGATTGAGAAGATCGAAGCTGCCGGCATCACCAACGTCGAAAAACTCGCCGGCATGACGCCGGAACAGTTGATGGAAATTCCCGGCATCGGCGAAAAGATGGTCGACAAGATCTATCAAGCCGTGAACCGCTTCTACGAAGGCGGCGGCGAAGCGGCTGCCGCACCGGGCGAAACTCCGGAAACAACGGAAGCGTCCGGCCAAGAAGGCGAAGCAGTTGCGGAATCACCGGAAGAGTCCGCTGAAGCTGGCGAACCGTCAGCGTCCGCGGCCCCCGAGTCTGACAAGCATTCTGGCGAAACCGCGGAAGCGGCGCCAACCGCGGATGAAACCGCGGTCACGCACGAGAAAGCGGAAGGGGCTGCAGCATCGTCAACCAATGACGATGCAGAACAGCCGGAAGAGGCAAAGTCCTGAGCGAAGCAAACCAAGTACGAATCAACGAACTCGCGCGTGAGCTGGAGGTCAAGGCCAAGGCTATCATTGACCTTTTGCCGGGTTACGGCGTCACTGAAAAGAAGACGCACTCCAGTTCGATTCCCGAGGACGTCGCGGTAAAAGTCCGCAAAAATATTCTGGGACAGGCTCAGGCGGAAGCTGACGCTGAATCTGCGGCCAAAGCGGACAAGGATGCAAAAGACGCGGCCGCCCGCGCCGCGCGGATGCGCCCTGCAACTCCGCCCGCGCCTCCGGCACCGTTAGCTGCTGCTCCCGCTCCTGTTGCCGTAAAACCTGCGGTTGCGCCTGTGCCGGTTCCTGTGGCTGCAAAGCCCGCCGCACCTGCGCCCGCTCCAACGGCAGTGGTCGCTCCTGCACCTGCGCCGACCCCGGCTCCAGCACCTTCGGCAGCGCCGCCTGCACCCGCGAGCGCCGCTCCAGTTCCGCCAAAACCTGCCGCGCCAGCGCCATCCGCGCCCGCGGTAACTCCTATTCGTCCGTCTGCGCCCGCTGGACAACCGCTCGCGCAAGGCTCGCCTCGTCACGCATCCCCGCAACAGCCCGGCCAGCGCCCGCAACAACCTTCTGGTATGCGCCCCGCTGCTGCGGCACCTGGTGCTCCCGGAACACGCCCTTCCGTCGCACCTGGATCGGGTCCCAGACCCGCCGCCGCATCTGGCGCCAGACCTGCCGTGCCCTCCCGTCCACTGCCTACTGGAAATCGTGGACCTCTGCCGACCGGCAATCGTGGCCCCGTGCCTGGCACTTCGCCCCGCGACCGCGATTCACGCCCAAGCGGCCCGCGTCCCGGCCCGCCGATGCGCCCCCAGCAACCTGGCCAGGGCCGTCCCTTTACACCGCGCTCCGGTGGACCTGGCGGTCCCGGCGGCGCACCAAACCGTCCTTTTGAACAGCGCCGCGGCGCCACGCCAACGGGCACGCGTCCCGGCCCTCGAGCGCCCGGACGTCCGGGAATGTTGCCCGCCTTTCCCGAGAAATTGCCTCCGAAGGCCGAGCCCGGCAAGCCGCTTTACACGCGCAAGCCGCCCCAGCGCCAGCGTCCGGTTGCGGACAAGCGCGAACAAGAAGGCGAGCGCAAGCTTCACCCCACGCGCCAGCGCCCCGGTGCAGGACGCGGCGGTGTTGCCGCGGTTATCGCGCCGGCTGAGCCTCGCGCCCCGCGCGAAGTTACCATCACCGAAGGCATCACCATTCGCGAATTGGCGGAAAAGCTGGATGTGCGCGCCAAAGAACTTTTGAAGAATCTTTTGGACCGCGGCGTCTTCGCCAGCATTAACCAGGCGCTCGACGTGCCCACCGCTACCACACTTGCCGAAGCTTTCAGCGGCGTGGTGAGCGTTGTCTCGCTCGAAGAAGAGATGGTCCTCGAAGTTGCCAAGGAAGAGACGAAGGAGAGTTTGAAGCCTCGCCCTCCGGTGGTCACCGTCATGGGTCATGTCGATCACGGCAAAACCAGTTTGCTGGACGCCATCCGCGCGGCGGACGTTGCCGCCGGCGAAGCGGGCGGGATCACCCAGCATATCGGCGCGTACAAGGTTTCCGTTAACGATCGCGCTGTGGTGTTCATCGATACGCCCGGTCACGAAGCGTTCACGCGCATGCGTGCGCGCGGCGCCAAGGTCACGGACATCGTGGTCCTCGTCGTGGCTGCCGATGACGGCGTCATGCCGCAAACCAAAGAAGCTATCGACCACGCGCGCGCCGCAAAGGTGCCCATCATCGTGGCCATCAACAAAATCGACAAGCCGGACGCCCAATTGGAGCGCGTGAAGCGCCAACTAACGGAAAACGGTCTCATGCCCGCCGAATGGGGTGGCGACACCGAATTCGTCGAAGTTTCCGCAAAGCAGAAAAAGGGCATCGACAAGCTCCTCGAAACCATCCTTCTCGTCGCTGATTTGCGCGAGCTTAAAGCCAATCCCGACGCGCCCGCCACCGGTACCGTCCTCGAATCGCGCGTCGACAAAGGCCGCGGCCCGGTGGCCACGGTTCTCGTCCAAAACGGCACGCTAAACGCCGGAGATTTCTTCATCTGCGGCTCCGTCTTCGGCAAAGTTCGCGCGATGTTCGATGATCACGGGCGCGTGGTCAAAGACGCGCCTCCGTCCACTCCTGTCGAAGTACTCGGTCTGCAGGGTGTTCCCGAAGCCGGCGATCACTTCCAGGTGACCGACGAGGCCAAGGCGCGTCACATCGTCGAATTCCGGCAGGGCAAACAGCGCGACGCCCAGATGGCCCGCACCAGCGGCGCCCGCATCACGCTCGATCAACTGCACGAGCAGCTCAAGGCCGGTGATGTAAAGGAATTGGGAATCGTAATCAAGGCCGACGTGCAGGGTTCCGTCGAAGTGCTCAGCGAAATGCTCCCGAAACTTTCGACCGATCAGGTGAAGCTGAAGATCATTGGCTCGGGCGTAGGCGCGGTCACCGAAAACGACGTGCTGCTGGCCTCGGCCTCCGGCGCGATCGTCATTGCGTTTGGCATCCGGCCGGACCGCAAAGCGTCCGATCTGGCGCAGCAGGAACACGTCGACATTCGCACCCACACCATCATTTACGAAGTGTCCGATGAACTCAAAAAGGCCATGGAAGGTCTGCTTGAGCCCGTCGTCACCGAAACGTATCTTGGCCGCGCGGAAGTTCGCAACACTTTCCGCGTCAAGGGTTCGGGTACCATCGCCGGTTGCTACGTGCTGGATGGCATTCTGAAGCGTGACTCGCAGGTACGCGTGCTCCGCGATGGCGCGGTGATTTACACCTCGAAGCTCAACTCGCTCAAGCGTTTCAAAGACGACGCCAGCGAAGTGCGCGCCGGCTTCGAATGCGGCGCTGGTGTGGCAAACTTCAACGACGTCAAGGTTGGCGACCTCCTCGAATGCTTCAGCATCACAAAGATGAGTGCCGCCGAAGCTGCCGGACAAGTCAGTGCCTCCGGCGGCAGAAAATAAACCGCACTCTGTCCCCACGGAGTTGCTGATGCCGGTCGGCCTGCTCACCCTCGAGCTGCATATCCCGGACGCGCAATCGCTGAAGGACAAGCGTCAGGTGCTGCGCAGCCTGAAGGATAAGCTTCGCCGGGAGTTCAACGTCGCGGTCGCCGAACTCGATCATCACGATGTTTGGCAGCGCTCGGTCGTCGGCGTGGTCACGCTTTCGAACGAGGAGAAACATCTCCGGGAAGTTTTGCAGAAAGTTTTGGATGAGGCCGACCGTATCCTGGGCTCGTTCCTGATTAACCAGGCGATCGAAATCATCTAGCCATGCCAGCGATTAAGAAAGAGTTTCAGGGACGCCGATGAGCCCAGCCAATCACCGACACGAACGTGTGGGCGAGGAGATCGCCCACGAAGTCAACGCCATGCTCGCGGGCGAGCTAAAGGATCCCCGTCTCGAAGGCATGGTCGTCGTCAGCGAAGTCCGCGTGCAGCCGGATATGAAGCACGCGCGCGTTTTCATCAGCATGAAGGGCACCAACAAAGAGCAGTCCGACGCCATCAAAGCGCTGGAACACGCTTCTGGATATATCCGCCGCGAGCTGATCGAGCGCTTGCAACTGCGGCGCGTGCCCGAACTCCATTTCACACTCGATCTTTCCCAAGAACATGTCGAGCGCATCGAGCAGCTTCTCAAGGAAATGAAAAAGGACACACCCCCGGCGGCTTCATAGTTGCCAGTCTACAGTGATCGGTTTCCAGTTAAAAAATCGGAAGTGCTGGCCAGTTCAATTCTCTTGTTTGGAAGTACGGGCGAATATACGCGAGGCGGTACGAGGAATAGTGCTTCCCCTATGTGCCTACGAGGGCTGAGAACCAAGAACTAAAATCCGCAAACTACAAATCAATAACTGAAAACTGTAAACTGACCACTCAAAAAATGCCACGCCAGCCGCAACCCGCGCCGTTCGACGGCGCTCTCGTCATCGATAAACCGCAGGGAAAAACATCGCACGATGTTGTGGACGCCGTCCGGCATCTCGCCGGATTCCGCCAGATCGGCCATCTCGGCACGCTCGATCCGCTCGCCACCGGCGTGCTTGTGCTCTTGCTCGGCCGCGCAACGCGCCTCGTGCAGTTCTACAACGGCCGCCGCAAGCGCTATACCGCCGGCTTCCGCTTCGGTTTTGCCACCGACACCTACGATTCCGACGGCGAAGCCCAGGGACCGGACATCCCGCCCGTGCTCGACTCTGCGCTTCTTGAAACAATGGCCACCGAGCGCATTGGCCGCTTTGAACAGATGCCCCCGGCCTTTTCCGCCAAGAAAGTACAGGGCCGCCCTGCCTATGAACTAGCTCGGAAAAAGCAGCCGGTGGAATTGAAGGCCGTAGAAGTCGAACTATTCGAATATAAATTGACGGAAGTCGATGGCCACATCGCGCGCTTTGTCATCGAGTGCTCGTCAGGCACCTACATCCGTTCGCTGGCCCACGAGATGGGCCAGAAATTGGCCTGCGGTGCGCACCTCGCGGAAATCACCCGCACCGCCGTCGGAGAATTTTCCCACGACCAGGCCATCAGACTCGAAGAGCTGGCCGAAGCTGCTCGCGCCGGAAAATTTGCCGACCGCCTCATCAAGCTCGAAAATTTGTTGCCGAATTTCCCTCGCGCCAACGTTCTACCGGTCATAGAGAACCGCGTCCGCCACGGCACCAAATTCAACGTCTCCATCGCGCAAATCCAGCCGGGCCGCGCCGAACCTCCTCCAGGCTCCACTATGCAATTGGATGGCGGCGACCCAAAACCGCCGCGCCTGCGTGTCTTTAACCAGCAAGACAAACTCATCGCCATCGCGGAAGCCGTTGTCCCGCGCACCTACCAGCCCATCGTTGTGTTTGAACCGCTGCCATAGCGGTCGCTGCTTCTATGGCTGCGGAGGAGGATTCGGCGGCGGACCAGAGCCCGGAGCTGGACCAGTCGGCTGGCCTGGAGCCGGTGCCGGCGCCGGAGCCGGAGTTGGCGCAACCGGCTGTGCCGCCGGCGGCGCGCCCCGCTCACTCGGCCGCTCGGGAGGCGGCGCACCCGCCCCACTCGCCGGGCTTGTATCGCCGCGTCCGGCGGAGATCGCGCGAGCGCTACGCTCCGGAAAACGCAGCCTTCTCGGCGTGACAATAAACAAAAGCTCCGTATCCGCCAAGGAATTGCTGCGCGTTCCGAACGCATAGCCAATCCCAGGAAGGTTCGCAAAGCCGGGCAGCCCGGTGATCGTCTTCGACTCTTCTTTGTCGGTCAACCCGGCCAGCAAACTCGGTTGGTCTTCCCTCACTCGCACTGTTTCCGTCAGCGTCCGGTTCGAAAGTATCGGAATCCCATTTATGTTTGTCCCCGCCAGCGCGCGAATCTCAAATTCCATTTGCAAGGTCACTTCATGGTTAGGATGCAGCGTCGGCGTAGCCTTCACCTTCACCCCCAGATCGATGTATTCCGACGCCGGATACGGCTGCTGCGCCGTGCCTCCTGACCCCGTGCCCACGGCGCTGGCAAAGTTCGAGGAATCCAGGATGATCCCCACCACTCCTTTGCTCGCGGCTGGGTCCTGCGCCACCAGCGCCACATCGGGCAGACCGCTGGTGCTCAGAACGGAAGTGATTTCAGCCGTCGGGCCTGTCGGCGCGTTGATCTCAATTCTTGGCGCGAATGTTCCACTCCCTTGTCCGATATAAACGCCAAGCGTGTTGACTCCAAAATTTGTCACCGCCAGGTCCGGTACGGCCCCGTTCGCAAAATTGGCGATCACGATTCCGGCCGGCGTCGCCCCGGTTTGCAGTGGCGAACCCTGCGCCGCGCTAAACGTGCCGTCCAGATTGCTGCTCCCCAGCAAAATCGTTATCGAGCTGTCCGCCTGATTGACCACCGCCAGGTCTGCAACTCCATCCGCGTTCATATCGCCGGTCGCGATTGCCACCGGCGAATTCCCAACCGCGATCGGCGACCCGGACGGTTCGGAAAGAATCACATTCTTGTTTGCATCCACCGAACTCAGCAGAATCGAAACGTTATTCGACGTCTGATTCACGACCGCCAGGTCTACCTCGGGCCCTCCGTTGCCATTCGTGATGGTTTTATTCTCAATATTCGCGCTAACCATCGCAATCGGCCCTTTTTCTGAAATCGTGCTCGTATTTGTCAGCAGAAACGGCGAGCCCGGGAACGCCTTGAAAGTGCCGTCCCCGTTTCCTTCGAACAGCGAGATGGAATTGTCTCCTTTATTCGCCACCGCTATATCCAGAAAACCGTCGCCATTGAAATCCGCAACCACCACCGAGCTCGGGTTGGAACCCACCGCAATCGGCGATCCAGGCGCCTCCGTAAACGCTCCCGTGGCCACGCCATTGGCGTTGGCGTTCCCCAGTAATATCGAGATGTTATTGGAAGTGGAATTCACCACCACCAGATCCGGTGGCTGCTGCGTAAAGAATTTTGTCGTGTCGCTGCGCAGAATTCCCGTGCCCAGGGCGACCGGACCGGTTTCGCCCGCTGATAGCGTTATCGGAGATGTGGACAGCTGCACGAAATTCCCGTTGTCCTGGTTCTGCAAAACGGTGAGCGTGTTGTCCGTCTTGTTCGCTGCTGCAATGTCCGGTAGAGCCCCGCCGGTAAAGTTATTTGCCACCAGCGCTGAGGGGTTTTTGCCCACCGTAAAAGAGGTTTCCGGAAAAGTCGTTCCCGCCAGCGCCGCGATGTTCGCGATGCTGCTGCTCGTCCCCAGGCTTGCCGACAGCAGCGAAAGCGTCACCGGAAATCGGTCTCCAACGAAAAAAGTCGCCGGCTTGCCATCCTGCGCCCGCAGCAGTACCTGGCGCCCGCTGTGCACCAGCGAGAGCGTGTCGGAAAAATTCGCCGCGGTTCCCGGGATCGTCAGAAGAAAAGTGGAAAGGCCTCCCCCGAAAGGAAGCAACGACGTCGTGTTTGCTATTCCTTTTGCGGTAAGAACCTGGCTCAGGTTCGTCAACAAATTCGTCAAGTCCGTCGACGACTTCAGCGCATTCAGATCGCTCGTGCTCAGCGGAATCAGCTGCGTCGACGTCGGCGGCATGATTCCCAGTTGCCTCGCCTTGTTGGCGTCCACCTCGAGCAGCTCGATCTCCAGCATTACCTCGCCGCGTGCCTGCTCGATTCCCCGAATAATTTCCCTCGTCAGCGTCAGTTTTTCCGGCGATGCTCGCAGCGTGATCTTCCGAGTCGCCGCATCCAATGCGATGTGCGTAACCCCCGTGATGTCCCGGATAACGCGCAACAGCTCCGTCATGTCCTCCGCCGCCACCGACTCGGGAAGCGTGAACGTCTGCTCCGCTTCCGGCGCATACTGCCTGCGTTTCTCCGCGTTGTCCTGCGCCACGAAAATCAGTTTGGCGTTTACTGGTCGCCAAAATGTTCCCGTCTCCGTCCCCAAAATCGTCATCGCCGTTGGGAAGTCCACTTCTCCCAGCCGCAATCGCACGCTCTTCGCCGTCAGGTCCGGGTCGAAGGAAGCCTTGATCCCAAACGCCAGACTCACTTGCTCGTATGCCGTCTTCGTGTCCCCGCGCAGATCGATATTGCGCTTCCCGCTCCCCGGCTGTAGTTTCGCCAGGCCTTCCGGCTGCGTGTCCACTTTTTCCAGCGGCTCGTCCGCCATTCCCTTCATTTGCGCCATGCGCTCGGCGACAATCGCGTTTCCCGGATCGATCTCCAGCGCCACCGCCAGCTCTTCGCCGGCCTTATCCATGTGGCCCTCGAGCGCCGCGCGCTCCGCGGCTTCCACGTGCTCGCGCACCAGCTTCGAGCGCAGCGCCGCAAACCGCTCCACAATCGCCTCGTCGTCCGGCGCATATCGTGCCGCTTGTTGATACGCCGCTAGCGCCTCGTCCAATCGTCCCGCGGCGGCCTCCTTGTCGCCTAGTTCCACGAGCTTTTTTGCCGTTTTCGGGTCGCGCTTCACCATCTCGCCTGGGTTTTGCGCTGGCGCCCCAGCGCGCGCGGGAACCCCCTCCCAAACCATCAAGAAGGAGAGGAAGAGTGCAGCCAACCGGCATAGAGTGCATCGAATCATTGGACAGGTTATTCTACCGTCTGGAAAGCGGACTAGTATGGTCCGGTTGACGTAAACTCATTGTAGCAGTAAGCTTATCTTGTAGTTGCAATTCATTTACAACTGGAGTTCGCGTGCTATCCGCTTTTATCATTGCTATTCGGGAAGGCGTCGAAGCCTCTCTCGTTGTCGGCATCATTCTCGTCTATCTCTCGCGCACGGGCCGCTCCCACTTGTCCCGTTTCGTTTGGTACGCCGTCGCCGCCGCCTCGGCCCTCAGCCTTGGCGTGGCCATCGCCCTCGAGCGTTTCAGCATCAGCGAAGACGGCTTCGAGGGCCTCATGCTTCTCGTGGCCTCGGGCTTCGTCATTACGATGATCGTATGGATGAATCGCGTTGCGCGCCACCTGAAAAAAGAAATCGAGCAAAAAGTCGAGAACTACGCCGTCCGGGCCGGCAGCGCCGCTGGCTGGGGCATCTTTCTCTTCGTCTTCCTTATGGTCCTTCGCGAAGGCGCGGAACTCGCCCTCATCCTCCGCGCCGTCGAACTGTCCAGCGAAGGCTTGCAGACCTGGATCGGCAGCATCCTGGGAATTGCCGCCGCTGTAGCCGTTGGCTTGTTTTTTTTCAAAGGTACTCTCCGCGTTCCTTTGCACCGCTTCTTTAGCGTCACCACCGTCATCCTGATTCTCGTCGCCTTCCAACTGGCGCTCACCGGCCTGCACGAACTCAGCGAAGCTCTTTGGATACCCTCCAGCGCCACCGAAATGGCCATGATCGGCCCCATCGTCCGCAACGAACTTTTCTTTTTTGTTTTCATCTTCGGCGCCGCCACCGTCATGATTTTGCGCGAATGGCAAACCGCTTCGCACAATCTTGCCGCTGCAAATGCAGTCGCAGGCGATGCCGAGAAGCGCCTGCTCACCTCGCAGAACTCCCGCCAGCGCCGCTGGATGATCGCCGCTGCCGCTGGCTCGTTCGCCGTAATCCTCGTCCTGACCGCCGATTTTATTTACGCCCAGGTGAACGCCGCGCCGCCCAGCGCGCGACTGCTCGCTCCCCTCGGCAACGACGTCCGCGTTCCGCTCAGCGAAGTGCAAGACGGAAACTTGCATCTCTACACCTTCAAAATCGACAACAACACGCTCCGCTTCCTGGTCATCAAGAAGCCCAGCGGTTTTACCGCCGCCCTCGATGCCTGCCGGATTTGCGGCGCCTACGGCTACCGCCAGGACGGCCAAAACGTCGTCTGCCGCCACTGTGGCTCGCCCATCAACGTCTCATCCATCGGAGACACCGGCGGCTGCAATCCCATCGGCGTCTCCTCGCACCTCGATGGCGCCGACTTAGTATTGGACATCGGCGCCCTCGGCCAGGCTTCCAAGGAGATTCCCAAGTAGCGCGCGGCTCTTGATCTAAAGAACAGTCGCAGGATCCGAAGCACCGCGGGCTTGTCCTGGGCATTGGACAGTCGCAAGTGTTCAGTCTTTACTGCGGAGAAAAGTACGGAGAACAACGCAGAGAAAAACGCAGACAAGCAACAAAGAGCACGGCAAAGGTAGTCAAAAGCTCTTCACTGAAAACTGAATACTGAGAACTGAAAACGATGTTTTTAAGACTGGTCGCCGATTCCTTCACCCGCCGCCCACGCCGCAAACTCCTCACCGGAGCGGCCCTCGCTCTCGGCATGGCCGTCGCCACCGCCGCCCTCAGCGTCTCTCTCGATGTCGGCGACCGCCTCGCCAAAGAATTCCGCAGCCTCGGCGCCAATCTCCTCGTCACACCTCAAGCCGATTCGCTCCCCCTCGAAATCGGCGGCGTTGACTTTCGCCCCGTCAACTCCGGCGCCTATCTCCCCGAATCCGACCTGCCCAAACTAAAAACCATCTTCTGGCACAACAACGTCATCGCCTTCGCCCCCATCCTCGAACTCCGCGGGGAAGCCTTGCCGCTGGCATCCCAGAATTGGATCCACGACGTCTCTCTGATTGGAACTTGGGCCGATCATACGGTTCCGCTTCCCGATGGCGGGAAGTTTCAAACTGGAATCGCGAAAACCAGCCCTTGGTGGCAGATCGACGGCCAATGGTTTTCCGACGACGCCAAAGAATGCGTGGTTGGCGCCACGTTCGCGCAGAAAAATCACCTCAAGATCGGTGACTTCATTTCCTTGGCCACCGGTGCCGTCACCAAAATTCCCTCTCCCATGAAAGTAACGGGAATTCTGTCTTCGGGCGGTCCAGAGGACAACTCCATTGTGCTCCCGCTCTCGCAAGCGCAATCGCTCGCCGATAAACCCGGCCAATACCGCAACCTCTACGTCAGCGCCCTCACCAAACCCGAAGACACCTTCGCCCGCCGCGATCCCAAATCCATGAACGTCGACGAATTCGAACGCTGGTCCTGCAGCCCCTACGTCTCCTCTATCGCCTATTCCATCAAACAAGTCTTGCCCGGCAGCGACGTTCGCGTCATTCGCCGCGTCGCCGATGGCGAAGGCCAGATTCTCACGCGCGTTCGCGCTCTCTTGTGGCTCGTCACCGGCGCCGCTCTTCTCGCCGCCGCCCTCGCCGTTGGCGCCTCCTCCGCAGCCTCCGTCATGGAGCGCCGCACCGAAATCGGCCTCATGAAAGCCCTTGGCGCTGGCTCCGGCACTGTAGGTTTTCTTCTCGCCGCCGAGCAACTCCTCCTCGCCTTCGTTGGCGGCGGCATCGGCTACGCCCTCGGCATCATTCTCGCCCGCCTCGTCGGCCAAAAAATCTTCGGCGCCGCTCCCGAACCCTCCCTCATCGTCTTCCTCGCCATCATCGCGCTAGCCACCGGCGTAACTCTTCTCGGCAGCGCCCTGCCCCTCCGCCGCGCCTCCCATTTTGAACCCGCACCCATCCTCCGGGGCGAATGATGATCGCGCACACGCAAACTCTCGCCGCTGCACCATCTCTTCTTTGTAGTTGTAGAGGCGCAGCACTGCTGCGCCCCATCTGGGCAAGATCTATCCGTAGGTCTCTTTAATGCCCGCGATCCATTCCCCCAATCGCTCCATGTTCTGGCGCATCGTCCGCCGCCTCCTCACCGCCAACCGCGGCCGCCTCTTCGTCATCCTCCTTGCCCTCGGCGCCGGCGCCGCCGTCACCGCCGCCCTCCTCAATCTCCAAGTCGACGCCAAGCGCCGCCTCACCACCGAATTCCGCGCCTTCGGCCCCAACGTGCTCATCCTTCCGAGAGGTTCTTCTCTCTCCGGCTCGCAGACTTTGCCCGAATCCACGATTTCCTCTGTTCCGCTGAATTTTGAAAGTGCTCGCGTCGGTGCAACTTCGTCGCTCTACCTCGTCGCAACTGTCTCCTCCCCACAGACGAGCAAATCGTTTCCCGCGGTGCTTGTCGGATCCAATCCCAGGCTAGTCATTAGGGTTGATGCTCGGAGTGCCGGTCCGCACCCGGCTAATGTCGTCCAAAGCCCGAGTCAGCCAATTTGTATGGTCGGTGGTCGCATTGGCAAGCGGTTACAGGTCCAGCAAGATGCTCAAATCACGTTGAGCAATGGAGATCGCAGCGAAACGTGCCAGGTCGCCGGCCTTGGCGAAAGCGGCGGACCAGAAGACGACCAGATCGGCGTGGGCCTCAGAACCGCGCAGCGCTTGGCGAATTTACCCGGCCGCCTCAACGATATTCAGCTCATCGTTCCAGGCACGCCCACCAAAATCCAATCCTATATCGAGAGTCTCCAACGCGCGCTTCCCGACACCGAAGTCCGCCCTCTCCGCCAGTTCACCGACGCCGAAGCCAAAATCTACAATCGCATCTCCGGCCTCCTCACCGCCACCGTCGCCGTCGTCCTCCTCCTCACCGCCCTCTGCGTCATGGCCGCCATGACCAACGTCGCCATGGAACGCAAGAACGACGTCGGCCTCATGAAAGCTATCGGCGGCTCCGTCCGACGCGTCTTGCGACTCTTCCTCGCCGAAGCCGCGCTTCTCGGCCTCGCAGGCGGCGTCATCGGCGCGGCCCTAGGAATTTTGATTTCCATCGGTTTAGGCAAAGCCGTCTTCGGCGTAGCGGCGCAGCCCCGCCTGATTGTGTATCCTGTATCCGTAGCGCTGACCATCCTCGTCGCCATCATCAGCGCCTACCCGCTGCGCCGGCTCGCCAGCATTCGTCCCGCATCGGTCTTCCGAGGTGAAGCGTGAGCTCCGTCGTCGCACTCGAGCAGCCGCAAAACGCCATCCAGCACCAGCAGGTCGTCATCGACACTCTGGTCAAGCAGTACGGCGCGCTCCGCGCCCTCGGTGGCGTCAGTTTCGCAGTCCACTCCGGCGAATGGGTCGCCCTCATGGGACCCTCCGGCTCCGGCAAGACCACGCTCATTAATATCCTCGGCGGACTCGATACCCTCACCTCCGGCCACGTCGTCGTCGACGGTGTCGATCTCTCCAAACTCAATGACAGCCAGCTCGTCCGCTACCGCGCCGAAAAAGTCGGTTTCGTCTTCCAGCAATTCCATCTCGTCCCCTACCTCACCGCCGTAGAGAACGTCATGCTCGCGCAATATTTTCACAGCATCACCGACGAATCTCAGGCCGCCGAAGCCCTCAAGCGCGTCGGCCTCGGCGATCGCCTCACCCATCTCCCCGCGCAACTCTCCGGCGGCGAGCAGCAACGCGTCGCCATCGCCCGCGCCCTCATCAATCAGCCCAAAATTATTCTCGCCGATGAGCCCACCGGCAATCTCGATGAAGCCAACGAATCCATCGTCATCGATCTTTTCCGTGAACTCCACAACTCCGGCCACACCATCCTCATGGTCACGCACGATCCCGACATCGCCCGCCAGGCCGACCGCCGCATCGAACTCGCCCACGGTCACTTGCACTTCGACACCGCGCTTCACGGCCCCAGCCATCCGCTCAATTGCCCGCTCGTCAACACCGGCGACTGCTGCACTGCGCCTTCCGCCAACGACGAAATCCGCTTCGACCATCTTCTCGAGCAAATCTGGATCTGCGGCGAAGAAGGCAAGCCCGCGGAAGTCAGCCTCCTTCAAGCCACCGGCCCCGCGGGCCAGCTCCCCCTGCTCAACGAGGAACCCGCCTCCCGGGTCCTCTCCCGCATGTCCGACCTCCATCTCGTCCAACTGCGCAACGGCGAAGTCGCCCTCAGCCCTGCCGGCAGCCGCCGCGCCCGCGACGTCGTCCGCCGCCACCGCCTCGCCGAGCGCCTCTTCAAAGACACCTTTTCCATCGAAGACTCCGAAGCCAGCACCCAAGCCTGCAAATTCGAGCACATCATCAGCCCCGAACTCGACCAGCGCATCTGCACCTTCCTGGGCCACCCCAAAACCTGCCCCCACGGGAACCCCATCCCCCCCGGCGCCTGCTGCGACTCCTCCTCCAAATCCTAGCGCCACTCGCTTCCGCAATTTCCCCGTAGCGGCCGCCTTCCTGGGCGGGCGCCTTTGCTCCCAATCCCGATCCGACTCTCCATCTCATCGTCGTCTCCCCCAGGCGAATCCTCGAAAAACAAACCCCAGTCCCTCGGTATTGACTTGACTCGGAGGTATAGATGTGCTATCCTTCTTTTCGTGGGAAGCTGCGTTCTTCCCCCGGGTCCCGTCCTGGCAGAAAACTCACAACCATAAATCTCAACTTCGCAGACGTGATCGTCTTTCCATGGTTGATAGATCAACTCCTCAAACGCATCCCGAAATCCGGGCTATATGTCGCAGAATCAGGATCTTATGAACAACTTTCATCCCAGGGAGGCCGCTCGCCAAGAGCTATTCTCTTTAGAATCTGTCTATTGCGCACTCTTTTGTCGCAATCTGCACTCTCCGATTTTGTAACTTATTTTTTTTCAATCGATTACGCACTCTTGCCGAAAAACACCAGGGGGGTGGGTACCCACCACCTCCCATCTCTTTGCAACTTATTGAAAACACAGCTCACGAACCCACCGAATCGCGCTCTTTGGTTGCCAGTGCACCACGCAAACAAAAAGGGCCGCCGCTCTCGCGACGGCCCCTCGTTCGATAATCACGCAGCGGCTAGAAGATGATCTTCGCAGCCAACTGCATGTTGAACGGTTCGCCCGGTCCGAGACCAGGTGCGCCGTTGAAGTCTCCAATGGTGTCGCTGATGAAACCGCTGCTCCCTACGCTGCCTGCTCCCGTCGCCAGGTTGATACGGTTGGATATATTGAACATATCTGCCCGCAGCTGTATCTTCAGCCGCTCGCGAATCGGAATGTTCTTAATGACCGAAAAGTCCACGTCTGCGAACCGAGGTCCATAGTAGCGGTTTCGCGTCAGGTCACCGTTCGGGTTAGTTGGTCCCGTGCAACCCGCCGCCCCAGGAACGCAGAACGCCGCGGGGTTGATCCATGGCTCGCCGCCATTTGCCGCGGAGAACGTATGACTTACGCCCGCGAATGGATTTGCAATCACGTCCAAACCCGGCCGCTGCGTTCCAGACGGATCTGGACCCACCGGGTTAAATGGCTGTCCACCATGAAAGTTGACGATGCTGCTGACTTGCCAGCCGTGCGTGAGCAACTTCGGCCCCCACGAACCGCCGGGTATGTCATAGGCCATGAAGGCGGTAAAGTTGTTCCGCGTGTCGAAATCGCTGTTTCCGTACTCCTGCTTCAGATTGAAGCTGTCCAGCGGAACCTCACCGCGGTATTCCGTCATGTCATCCAGAGCATGCGCCCAGGTGTAAACGAACTGCGAAGTCAGTCCGTGCCACGACCTGAGTTTCAGAGTGCTCTGCAACGAGTTGTAGTTCGATGTGCCGATGCTGTTTTGTTGGAGGACACTGCCAATGTTCGCGTAGGCCGTATTAAATGCGCCATTTTGGTTAAGATTCAGCATAACCGATAGCTTGCGGCCTTCGCTTCCCACGTAGCCGATCTGCCACACGACCGCGCTCCCGAAGCTCTTCTCGATTTGCAAGTTATAGTTAAAAAAGTAGGGCGTCCGGAAGTTTTGATTGACGGAATAGACGTTGTACGTGTTAGCGCCGCAGCTTGGCGTAGTTGCGACATTGAGCGTCGCGCAGGTTGTTACGCCTGGAAAGAGCGAAGCTCCGCCGGCTTGTGCCTGTCCGGCTCCAGCTCCCCAGTTGTAGCCGTTCCGGCTGTAGCTGTCGACCGGATGCGGGCCAATGGGATTGTCTTGCAAACCATCCGCTCCGCTGATCGGCGGCCGGAAATCGAGGAACGGATTCATGTTGATCTGATCGTAAAAAACTCCGATTCCTCCGCGCACGATGAAATCGGTTCTCTCTGTCGGCTGGTAAGCGAAGCCGATGCGCGGAGCAAAGTTGTTCTTGTCCGGGGGGAAAATGGAGTTGATGCCATTCCCTTGAATCTTAAGACCTTGCCCCACCACGAACACTGCGAGGTCTTGGTTGGGACTATGCAGCGGCCCAATGTATTCGTAGCGCAGGCCGAAATTTAGATTCAATTTACGCGTGATCTGCCACTGATCCTGGGCGAAGAAATCGAACCCCGTGACCCGGACAAAACGTTCCGCGTCTCCGACTGCGATCGAAGATGTGGACACGTCGCCGGCGAGAAAGTCCGCCAGCGCCTTGGTGTTCGTATCGAACGCCGCATCTTTTGCCCACGGTCCTTGCGTTCCGTCAAACGTGAAGTCGCCAAGGCTTCTGCGGAAATAGAATTCATCCACGCGGCCCTGTCGCACTTCGCCTCCAAAACGGAATTGATGTTTTCCCGTGTTATAGGAAACGATATCCGTCAAGTGACCGGTGATATCGTTGCGGCCTTCCGGCGGCGTGATGCCCACCTGATCGAACCCCGAGATGGCGATATTCGGCGCTCCATGGATCGGTTGGCCGTTTTTCGTTGCGTCGGGGCTTAGGAACAGCCCGAGGGCTTTCGGATCAAAAGTATTGTTGGCGTCGTGGAAAATCTGATTGAAATAACTCACGCCAAAGAGAATCTGGTTCGTGAGCCGTGGCGAAAAGGCCGAGTTCAGAACCAGGGAATAGTTCTGGACGTGGATTGGCGCCACTTCAAAATAGTACCCAAGATTTGAGCTCGCCGTCGCCAGCGCGAGACTCGCCCCTGGCGGCTGCGTCTGGCTGCCTTCTCCATTGAAATAGTGGAATGACAGGTGATGTTTCTCATTGAAGTTGTGGTCCAGTTTGACCACTCCGTTGTAGCTGTATCCCGTCGCTGGGACTGTTGCAAAAAAGTTGTTCAGAGTTGCTGAAAGATTCGTGATTGAGCTTGGCCACAACGTGGAAAGAAGTGTCGAGGAAAGCGAGCTTTCTGGAACCCCGTACTTGGTCAACGCCGTCTGGGCTTGCGTTACCCACGCCGCGGACGGTTCGGTAGACTTTCCGGTCAGCCCGAAGATGTATTCCTGTTTCTCAAGGCCCAGGAAAAAGAACGTCTTGCCCTTGATGATCGGACCGCCGACCGTCAATCCATAGTTCTGATTTCGCAGTGGCGGCGCTTTCGGAAAATCCGCCGTAGCTACGAAGAAAGGCGATTTGGCCGCATAGAATTCGTTCCGGTTGTAGTAGTAGAGGGACCCGTGGAAGTCGTTGCCACCAGATTTGATAACCAGGTTGGCTGTGCCTCCAGCGTTGCGCCCGGCTTCCGCATTCGATTCCGTCTGCACGGAGAATTCGTCAACGGCGTCGACCGGCATGACCACTCCGGCGATTCCCGAAACGCCGCCTTGATTGATCGCCGGAATGTTGTGCCAGAAATCATTGTTGTCCGTTCCGTCGACTTGCCAGTTCACTTGATTCGCGCGTGTTCCGTTGACCTGGCCGAAACCCCCGATGTTATAGCCGCCGAATCCCGGCTGGATGGAAATCAATTGCGTGAAGTCGCGCCCGTTCAGCGGAATTTCCTGAACCACGGTGTCTGTAACTGTCGTCGTTTGCGTCTGCGTCGTCGTATCAAGCGTCAGCGCGGCGGCAGAAACCTCCACGCTGGTAGTCTGTCGCGCCATCGAAAGTTTGACCGGCAGGGTGTAAATCGATCCCGCCGTCACGTTTATGTTGTCGATCGTGAGTGATGGAAACCCCGTTGCCGTCACCGAGACTTTGTATGTGCCCAACGGAAGGTCTTGAAACCCAAACTGCCCGTCACTGGTTGTTATCGTCGAATGATCGATCCCCGTCGCAGTCTCCGTCGCCCTCACTTGCACGTTGGGCACGACTGCTCCCGAAGGATCGGTCACCGTCCCATTGATGGCCCCGCGAAATGTTTGTGCGTTGGTTGCAAATGCGAGAGAAAAGAAAGCGACTGCCAAAAGAAATACACGGCGCATAGCGAACACCCCCTAAGCGATGTCGAATTCAATCAGGAATTCACCGCTCCCCCTCGAGCGGCTCACTTCTGGCCATTCAATTTTTGTCCGGGTCCGTTGAGAGAGCCCCTCGCTCTTTCTCAAGGAGGTTATGACCACTTGCGGCTTGGCACTTCCCCGGGTTTGCATGACCCGCCTCGCCGATGCCTTGATCCCTGGATCAAAGCACCTTAGAGACAATTTGGCTGTTGCCTGAGGTTTTAATCCCCTAAGGCGTTCACTGTCAATAGCAATAAATTTTATTCGGGGAAGTGAGAGAACGAATCCTGGGGGCGTTCGCTGTTCCAAGAGCTCTGGAGAAATCTCGCCTATGCCACCTTCGCTAAAGAATCCCGCCGCGCACGACGGTCACCGAGGCCCTAGGCAGCGTGACCTCTTCACCGGACTTAACCTGCAGAGTTTCCTTCAGTGGCGGGCCGTCCGGATCGGCATGGCTCTTCGGTCCGTCGGGATGCCACACATATTGCTCTGCGCCAAACGAAACCATCGTCAACTCGCCGCTAAAATGCTTCGGCTGTTTGCCTCCATCACCGGCAAACTCGATCTTTACGGCATGCGCATTCGTTGGGTCTTTATTCACCAGCATCAGCGACCATTCGCCGTCCGGCCGTTTTGCCGCATACGCTGTGACCAACGCATGCCCCGCATCGTCTTTCACGTCCGTCTCGGCAGGGAACAACTGGTGCATGCCCGCGCCGTGTTTCACCCACTCCAGATTGATCATCTGGCTCGCAAAATATTGCGAGGTGTGTTGCAGCACTTCCAGTTTTTCGTTGGTCACGAAATTTCCAAACGTGGCATAACCACGGCAGCCGCCGCGCAGATGCTCTGGCTGGATCGGCGAATGATAAAACACCCCGCCCGGCCCCGCGCTCGCCAGAAACGCTCCGGCATTGTCCGCCAGCCACAGCCCGGCAAACAGGTCCGACATCGGCTCTGTCAGCGCCCACGAAACATTGCTCTCGGTAATCATCAGCGGCACATCGTTCGGCACGCCGTCTTCCCGCCACACTTGCGCGATGTGCCGCACCAAATCCGCCTCGCGGTAAAGATCGGTCCAGTTCATGTCGCACGGCGCAAACGGATAATGCTCGTAGGAAACAAACGATAGATCGCTCATGCGTCCGCGCACTTTCAAATATTCGAGAAATCTTCCCAGCCACGATGTGCGTCCCTTGGCGTCCGGCCACGACTTGACGTCTTCATTCACGCCGGTGAAAATCGGTCCGCCAAGTTTCAGCTTTGGATCCTCGTGGTGCAGCGCTTTCGCGAATTGCAAATAGAGCGCCGCGTAATCCTCCGGCAGCATGAATTGCCCGTCGGGTTCTTCGCCCATTTCCACATACGAAATCGGATACCCGCGTTTCTCGATGTACGCAATTTCCGCCGCGGCATCTTCCGGATTCGCGTACACCATCGAAATCGGGATCATCGCCGGAAGGTGGTTGGTAATCCCGCTGGTGTAGAACAAATCAAAACCCGTTTGCGCGCGATTCGGTAAAACATCCGCTGCCGTGTGCCACGAATCCGTCGACGACACTTGCACCGACGTCTGATTTTGGCCGCGCGCGTGCGTCACCAGATCGACGAATTTTCCATCGCCGGTGAAATTTCCCGCATAAATCTCGGCAATCGCGTAGCCCACGCAATTCCGCGGATCATCGCTTCCATGCGTGTCGCAAGTATTCGACGACTCCGTCATCCACACGCGCACGAACCGCGTGCGTACCGGTGAATCCGCCAGCCGCTGCAGTTTTGTTTCACCGGTTCCATCCCGAACTTCGCCATTGGAAAACAGCACCCACATTCCCGACGCGGGCTTGTTGATGGCGTCGTCTCCAATCCAGTACTGCACCAGATATTTTTTTGCGTAGGGGTTCGCCCAGCCGATCTGGATCGCATCCACATCCACCGGCGTTCCAAAATCCAGCACCACCCACTGCGGCAACAAGGCGTCGTCCTCGCCGGTGAAGCGCTTCGCCAGATAGGGATTGCTCTTCCAATAGGTCGCCCGATCGCCATCCGTGATTCGGGAAAACTCGTGTTCGTCGGCGTCGCTGCGCGTCGATCCGCGATGCGGCAGCGCATACCCGAACGATTGGCGAATCGATTCTTTCGGCTCCGCGCTGCCCACAAAATATCCGCTCAGATGCGCGGAGTCGCTCCACGTTCCGCTCGGGTTCCAGTGCCAGGCGTCGATCGTCAGTTCGGTATTTTGCCGGTAGGTGATCGGCCCCCATCCGGCCGAAAGCGACTCCTTCAAAATTTCGTCGCTATAAATGCGGTCCAACTGGTTGGCCGGCAAAATATCGATCGAAGTTCCCAGCGCCTTGTCGGGATCAAACGCAATCGCCCGTCCCGGCGTGGTATCCACGCGCACGGTTTGTCCCCAAACGCTTTGCACTCCCAAAATTGCCAAGGCCAGCATCGCAACAGCGACCAGGTTTGCCCTGCGGGGAAGTTTCATGACAATGACCTCATCGAAAATAAATTTCGGACCGCGGCCGTTATCGGCACGGAGCCGCGATTTTCCGGCGGCCTATTGTACCGATTTAATAAAGGAAAAAACGTATCATGCGCGTTCGTACGTTACGCCACCCACGTCTTTCTGCCAAGTCTTTTTCCGTGGTTCTCACCTCGTAGAAATCCGCCCACTGCCACCAACTTTACCCGCGCTGGCCCTCCGGGCGGCTACCTGCTAACGTTTTGAGTGTTCTGCATTATAAAATTCTCGGGAGATTTTCATGTCCACCTTCGGCCTTATTGAATACCAGGATGCCAGCCCGGAAGTCCGCGCGATTTACGACGACATCATGGCCACGCGCAAGACCGACTGGATCAACAATTTCTGGAAAGCCATCGCGCACGACCCCGCTCTTCTCAAGCGCACGTGGGAAAGCATCAAGCAAATCATGGCCCCCGGCGCGCTCGATCCGCTGACCAAGGAATTGCTGTACGTCGCGGTCAGCGTCACCAATAATTGCCACTACTGCATCGCTTCGCACACCGCTTCCGCCTTCGCCAAAGGCATGACTCCCGCGATGTTTCAGGAACTGCAAGCCGTGATCGGCATGGCCAACGAGACAAACAAACTAGTAACCGGGTACCAAGTGGAAATCGACGAACGCTTCCAACCTCCGCTCGCGCGCTAGCTGGCCCGCGCCCCGAAAACCACCCTGTCCCTAAGGCCAGTGTTTCCTACGTAGTACGCGCGTACTATGGTTGGCCTCGCCCCCTCAAGAAGAAGATATAAATGTTCAGGGACCTTCCCACCCAATCGAAGGCCCCGCAAAATCTCTTCTTTCCGAGCGAGCGTCCAATGTCATCGATTGCTAAAGAAAACGAAACACTCATCGCTACACCGGAAGCTCCGGCCGCGAGCCCTGTCACCGCCGCAGCACGTTCCGATGAACCCGCGGGGCGCATACAGCCCGTCGCGCTGGAAGTTCCGGTGACCGTGAATGGTGCGCGCACCGTGGAAGGCAGCGACAAGCGCGAGCCCTTCTCGGAAACCACACAGACCGTGCTGGTGTTTGGCAACGGCGCGGTGATCCGGCTGTCCTCCGCGGTGGCCCCCGGACAGTTGCTCTTCCTCACCAACGAAAAAACAAAAAAGGAAGTGGTCTGCCAGGTCGTCAAGTCGAAGAACTATCGCAATGTGAGCGGCTACGTCGAACTCGAATTCACGGAACCGGTAATCGGTTTTTGGGGCATGCGTTTTCCGACCGACCGCATTGCGCCGGCTCCCAAGCCCGCCCAGACCGCGCCGGCAGCATCGGGGATTCCCTCCGCTCCGATTGCGCCGCCTCAACCCGCCGCACCGAAGGCTGTGGAAACAAAATCTATCGCACCGCCGATTGCACAGGCACCCGTCAAGCCGGCGGCTTTTGTTTCTCCGAGTGTCCCAGTCGCGCCGGTTTCTGCAAAGCCGGAAGGCGTGGTTAGTTCCACTTCGCTCAGTTCTAATTCACCGACCAGTTCTGTGTTCAGCTTGCCGCGCGCTGCTGAGGCTCCCCCGGCCATCGTCGTGGCAAAACCGCACACGCCCGTCGTTCCAGCGGGCATGAATACAACCAGTTTGCCGCGCGTTGCTGAAATGAAACCGCCCGCGCCCCCGGTGCCCGCTGCCCCAACGGCGCAGGCGCATTTCGACGAATCCACGGAGGCGCTCAAGCAGCATACCGCGCGCCTTCAAGAGCAACTTTCCAGCATGCAATTTCAGGAAGCCCCGGCGGAAAAGATTGCGCCTTCCGCGCCTGCCATCTCGCCCGCGAGCAGCGCCGCTCTGGTCGAGAGTTCCGCGAAAGTCCTGGAATTTGCAAAGCCGGAATCCACGCCGCTGACGGGGAATCCTGCGACGATTGCGCAGCAGCCTTTGAGGTCACTGCTCGAAGCTGAAGAAATAAAAATTCCCGCATGGCTCGAGCCCCTGGCCCGCAACGCCGCGGCCCCGGCCACCACGCAGGAACTTATCGAGCGCGAAAAAGCGAAACAGCTTGCAGCCTTGAACTCCAAGCCTGAGTTGGAAGAACTAGCCGCCATCCCCGTGCCTGCAGCCGAGCCCGAGACACCGCTCGAATTGCACGTTCCATCCTTTGGAAGCAGCCTGGCCATTGACGAAAGCCAGACGAGTGCAGAAGGCGCAACCCGCGGTTCGAGCAAAGGTCTGCTGATTACGGCGATCGCCGCCGGCGTGATACTCACCATCGGGGCAGGCGCGTGGTACATGCGGCAGCCATCCGGTTCGACGCAGAGATCCGTAGCCTCGCCG
>Ga0210407_10000252_pt1 | contig 67089 bp, 61 predicted proteins | sample IncBWC27MmetaG_FD_150860 | JGI IMG/M metagenome (GOLD analysis project Ga0210407, IMG submission 150860) | Forest soil microbial communities from Barre Woods Harvard Forest LTER site, Petersham, Massachusetts, United States - Inc-BW-C-27-M | ecosystem: Environmental > Terrestrial > Soil >...
CTGGTCGCCGGACGGAAAACAAATTGTCTTTATAAGAACGCCCGGAGTGCAACAAGGTCTGCCCATGATCCCGCGGCCGAACCGTCCGTGGGCCATCTGGCTGGCGGAGGCGGAGACGGCGCAAGCCCGGGAAGTCTGGCACAGCGACACCAGTGCGCGCGATTCACTGCCGCCGTTTGCCGCTGAATCGCTGAAGTTCGGCGCGAGCGGAAGGATCATCTTTGCTTCAGAACGGGACGGCCGCAATCATCTTTACTCGGTTTCAGTAAACACCGTTGCGGGGGAACCGGCAGTCCTGCTGACGCCCGGAGACTTTGATGTAGAAGAGGTGGCGTTCAGTCCGGACCGTACGGCGGTGCTCTATACGTCCAACCAGGACGACGTGGACCGTCGCCACATCTGGCGAGTCGACCTGACTATGGGCTTTGAGTCGGGAAAGAACTGGGCGCCATTCAAGCCCGTTGCGCTCATCCATGGGGCGACAATCGAGTGGCATCCGTTGATGCTGGCCGATGGAAAGACTATCGTTTGCCTCGGATCCAGCGGCACGTCGCCCGCAATGCCGTTCCAGCTCACGCGCAACGGCCGCGAGATGATTGCCCGCCAGGCACTGCCCGCGGACTTTCCTTCCGCGCAGCTGGTTGAACCGCGGCAAGTGGTTTTCCGGAGTGAAGACGGAATCGAAGTACACGGCCAGCTCTTTGTGCCCAAAGGCCGCGGTGCTCCGAGGCCCGCGCTGATCTTTGTCCACGGCGGACCGCAACGCCAGATGGTCCTCGGCTTCCATTACATGTACTACTACCACAACGCCTACGCGGAGAATCAGTATCTGGCCAGTCTGGGTTATGCGGTGTTGTCTGTGAACTACCGGCTGGGCATGATGTACGGGCGTGATTTTCGGGAAGCGCCCAACGCCGGATGGCGCGGCTCGGCTGAGTACCGAGACGTGTTGGCCGGAGCCAGGTATCTCCAGAAGCTCAAGGATGTTGACCCCGCGCGCATCGGGATTTGGGGAGGCTCGTACGGCGGACTGCTGACCGCGCTGGCCCTCTCCCGCAATTCAGACGTCTTCGCCGCCGGCGTGGACTTTCACGGCGTACACGATTGGTCGGTGCTCGTGCGCCGCCGGCAGGGCGACGCGGCGAGCGCGCCTGATTACCAGGAAGCGCTGAAGCTGGCGTATGATTCGTCGCCCGTGGCTTCCGTTGGACAATGGAAGTCTCCGGTGCTGCTGATGCACGGCGACGACGACCGCAACGTCCCTTTCCAGCAAACCACGGATCTGGTCCAGCGCTTGCGCGAGCACAATGTGCAGTTTGAGGAGATTATCTTTCCGGATGAGATCCACGATTTCCTGCTATGGAAGACCTGGGTCCGTGGGTACAAAGCTACGGCTGATTTCTTTGATCGCAAACTGGGCAAACCCTAATCTCACGGAAAGGCTTGCGCCGCAGGTGCCCCCACCTCGGTAACCCGGCCAGACTCCTCTTTATTACTATCCGGAACCTGAGATTAGGCTATGATTATGGCTGACCCTCCCCAAGGTACGCCAGGTTTTGGTGGTTGGATGCCAGATACGACTAGTGTACCGACAACGAATTCGGCCAGTACCCAACGTGTTGACCGGCTTGAGGTCTTGCAAGAGCTGGGGCGCGGAAGCATTGGTGTGGTGCAAAAGGCCAAACTCACCCAGTCTGACCGGGTGGTCGCGCTGCGCCAGTTTTCGGCGCCGCAGTGGCTGGATGACGTCCAGGAACTGCTGCAGCGGATTGTGGCTGAAGCCAAGCTGGCAAGCGCACTGCAGCACCCGAACATAGCAAAACTCTACACCTGTGGTTACAAGGACTTCACCGTCTTCATGACCTCAGAGTTTGTGGATGCCCCCAGCGTTAAGGAGCTGATGGCATCGCGGCAATTGACCTTTCCGGAAATACAGGCCATCGCCAAGCAACTCTGCGCCGCCCTGGACTATGCCCATTCCCAGAACACGGTGCATCAAAACCTCAATCCTGCCAACCTGAAATTCTCGCCCGACGGTACTTTGAAGGTCCTGGATTTCGGGCTGCTCAAGAGCAGGCATCTTCTTTCGCAGACGCCCGCCAAGAAACTGGAGAACGAACCGTATCTTTCGCCTGAAGAGGTGAAGGGCAAGCCGGTCGACAAGTCCACGAACCTGTTTACCGCTGCCACAATTCTGTATGAACTGTTCACGACGCGGAATCCCTTCGGCGGAAAGCACCTGGGCGAGGTGGACCGCAGTATCACGGAGGTCACGCCCCACGCGCTCACATTGGCGCATCCGCGGGTACCGGAAGCCGTTTCCCGGGTGATCATGAAGGGGCTATCAAAGGCTCCGGCAGACCGTTTTCAAAGCGGCGAAGAACTGGCGTCCGCGCTGGACGCCGCCCTGAAGGGTGTACCCGCCCGCATCGCTGCCCCGCCGCAACAAGCAGCGCGGCCCGCGGCAGTTTCGTCATCCACTCCTGCTGCTCCCGCTCCTGCCCCGGCGCAAGCTGCGCCCATGCCCGATATTGGCGGACAAACCATCCGAATTCCCAGGCCGGTTCTGCCGGCGCCAGCCAAGACCGGCGGAACAACCACCACAACCAGCGCTCGGGCCAAAGCGGCCGCACCCGTCGTGAAGGCGCGGTTTGCAGGTCAAAACCTACCGCCATGGATGTACATGGCTGGCGGCGGTGCCATTCTGCTGGTGGTGGTCGCTTTGGCATTCGTTTTTCTGCGGCCCAAGGCTGCGCCGCCGGAAACCCCGGCCCCGACCCAGGCGGCAAGTTCGCAACTCCCGGCGTCACCGGAAAACGTGCCACCTCCGCCGATTGACCCTGTGCCAGTTCTTGAAGTGCACGAAATAGCACCAAAGCCCGCCAAGGCGCCTAAAGCTGCACGGACCACCATTGTTCCCGCGGCCTCAGCACGGGCGCAGGGAGAGATGGCCATCACTTCTGTTCCCGCGGGAGCAACCATCATGGTGGAAGGGTCCCCCGGCCAGTCATGGAGGTCGCCGCAGGTGTTTTTCTCCCTCACGCCGGGAGTGTACAAAGTGACCGTCAGCTTGAGCGGTTACGCGACCGAAACGCGCGCGGTCACGGTCTCGGCCGCGACTCGCACAACGACCGAAGTCCGGCTCAGTCCCCTCAAAGGAGTCTTAACGGTGAGTGGAAACCCGGCGGGAGCCAGGATCACGATTGATGGCCGCGACATGGGCAGACTTTCGCCGTCCGATTTCATGCTGGACCCGGGATCGCACCAGGTTGTGGTCAGCAAAGAAGGCTATCTGGATTCGGAAACCGCCGTGAGGCTCGCGGCGGGCCAAAGCGTTGCTTACTCTCCCACTCTGCGAGTGGCCGGCCGCACGGACAACATCAAGACCGCGGGCGGACTTTCCAAGATGTTCGGCCGCGGCATGGTGCGCGTGGAGATCAGGACGGACCCGAAAGGTGCGGATATCCTGATCAACGGAGTACCGTTCAATAAAACCACTCCGGTCGACATACAGATGGAGCCAGGAAACTACGACATAACCCTGAAGAAAGACGGCTACAAACCGGTGCGCAGGAGCGTGATCGTGGCTCCAGGCGAGAGAATGAGAATCGACGAGACCCTCTCGCAGTGAGCGAGGTTGTTCATGGGTCGAGGTTCACCAAAGTAACAGGCATCAGAATGCACCCTGCAGGTATAGTTTTCAAGGAGACCGCACGAAAGGTTAATGGAGTCGTTCCAGGCAAATCCCGGTTCCAGCGCTAATCTGGAAAAGTTTCAGCTCCCCGATAGCCGCTATGAGATCCAGTCTGAACTGGGCCGCGGCGCCATGGGTGTTGTGTACAAGGCACAGGACCGCCTGATCAACCGGACGGTTGCGCTCAAGACCATACCTCTGGAAGGCAGCACGACGGAGGAACGGGACAAGCTGGCGGGCCGCCTGGTGCGGGAAGCTAAAGCAGCGGGCGGTTTGGACCACCCCAACATCATCACGATCTATGACGTTGGCGTGGAAAAAGGTTTTGTTCATTTGAGCATGCAGTACGTCGAGGGCACCACTCTCGAGGAGATGCTGGAACGCGGAAGGCTGCCCACGATCGCCACCCTGCTGACGTATGCGGAACAGATATGCGCGGCCGTGGGCTACGCCCACCGCAACGGGGTGATCCATCGCGACCTGAAACCTTCCAACCTGATGCTCACCAACCGCGGGATCATCAAGGTACTGGATTTTGGCATCGCGAAAAAAGGTGAAGGCAAGTCCTCGTCGAATATGCTGGTAGGGACGCCCAGCTACATGGCGCCGGAACAGGCGTCCGGGCAAGACATGGACCACCGGTCCGACATTTTTTCCCTGGGCGCGGTCTTCTATCAGCTGTTCACGGGCGTACGTCCTTTTACCGGGACGGACGTTACCGCCATATTGCAGAAGGTAAGGAATGAGGACCCGCTCGCGCCGTCCAGGATCAAGATGGGATTGCCGCCGGGAATTGAAGCCATTATCTTGCGGGCGCTGGCCAAAGACCCGCTCAAGCGCTTCCAGGATTGCGAAGCCATGCGCGCAGCATTCAAGCGCGAGGCAGGATTGCTAGCTGCGCACCGGAACAACTTGGGAGCGTCCAGGCCGTTTAAGCAATTCAGCGCGTCGACTGCCACGGGCCCGCGCCCAGCGGTACTTCCAGCGCCCAAAGTGGCTCCGGCAGCGGCCGTCAATGGAACGGTGTTTTCAGAAAAAGCGCAACGCAAGCTGCAAGGACGGCGCGGCGGCGCTGCAAACAGCGGGCTTGGCATTCTCCTGGTTTGCCTGGTGGTAGGCGGCGTGGTTGCGGCTTCTGTCTATTACCGGCCCTGGGAGACTTGGGGCACGAAGACCGATTCCCAGGCAGATCAGGGGAAACTCATCCCACCCGAGGCGGCGGGCAGGGCACGCGATGCCAAAGGGAAGATCACGATCAACGACCAAAGCTCGGTCCAGTTACCCGCCGGCAGTTCGCCCGATGCGGGAGAAATGTCTCTCAACTCCACACCATCGGGTGCGACCGTACAGATTGAAGGCCGCGTCGGACAATCGTGGAAGACGCCGTTGCTCCTCAATTCATTGCAGCCCGGAGTTTACAGAGTGACGATCAGCATGCCGGGCTATGCCACGGAAACGCGGAAGATGGCCGTTTTCGCCGGCAATCGCGCCATCGCCGATGTGAAGCTCAAGGCGACGAAGGGTTCCCTGCACATTGGCGGCGCACCCGAGGGCGCCAGCATACTGATTGACGGCCGGGACACCGGCAAAGTCTCGCCGGCAGAGTTTGCACTGGAACCAGGCACACACACATTGGTGCTCAGCAAAGACGGTTATCTGGATACGGCGGGCAGGTTGAAGGTGACCGCGGGCCAGACCATCGCCTACGCGCCCACCTTGCGCGTCGCGGGCCGCGCTGAGAGCATCAAGCCCGTAGGCGGATTGTCCAAGATCTTTGGCGGCACGGACGCAGGGAAAGCTCGGATGGAGATCAAGACCCAGCCCAAGGGCGCGCAAATTTTTGTTAACGGGACCCTGTTTGCCAAGACCACTCCGGTTGAGGTCCAGCTGGAAGCGGGGAACTATAGCATTATTCTCCAGAAAGAAGGCTACGCGCCCCTGCACAAGACCGTGACGGTGAATTCGGGCGAAAAGCTCAAGATTGATGAGAGTCTTTCGAAATAAATCCAGCTAAGAACGAATACGGGCGGCCTTGCGGCCGCCCTTCATATTTGGGCCCGCCTTATTTCTTGTCGTACTTCAGGGCTTCCTGCAGCTGCCTGATCGCGTTATTCACAGCTTCAACCGCTTCAGCGCGATGGCCGCCAAAGTCGTGGTCCGCTGCTTCAAGCTCGCGTTTGGCCTCTTGCAACTCGCGGATCGCGGCCCGGATGTGAGGATGGCGTTCCGGCGGGGGAACCGGTGCTGCGACGGGTTTCGCTGCGGGCGCTGCTGTCATTACCGCGGGTGCAAGCGTGATCAAGCTCATCATGAGCGTTACAGTGAAAAGTTTCTTCAACATACTTTGTCCGTCCTCCTTAAGTGACGGTATTTCTTACAACCCATGGTGCGGCGCAATGTTGTGCAGCCGCAAAGGCCGCTTCTCTCCCTTGGTTGGCGAGTTTTAACACAGGAGCGACCATGGTCATGTTGATTTGTGGATAGAATGGTAGAAGCAGCAAATTGGCTTCACGCTGGGCAAAGAGAGTGCATTGAATACTACGATCCGCAACATCGCCATCATCGCGCACGTGGACCACGGAAAAACCACGCTGGTAGACGCCATGCTCCGTCAAAGCGGCGCTTTCCGCGCCAATGAAGCTGTAGTCGAACGCGTCATGGATTCCAACGAACTGGAGCGCGAACGCGGCATTACCATACTGGCCAAGAACACCGCCATCTGGTATCACGACGTGAAGATCAACATCGTGGATACGCCCGGGCACAGCGACTTCGGCGGAGAAGTGGAACGCGCTCTCAAAATGGTGGACGGAGTCATGCTGCTGGTGGACGCCAGCGAAGGCCCCTTGCCGCAGACCCGTTACGTGCTGAGCAAGGCTCTGGAAGCCGGACTTCCGCCGGTGGTGGTCATCAATAAGATTGACCGCCCGGACGCGCGCGCGCAGGAAGTGCTCAACGAACTTTACGATTTGTTCATTGACCTGGACGCGCGCGAAGACCAGCTTGATTTTTCCGTGCTCTACACCAACGCCCGGGCAGGCACTGCGTCCACCAGCGTCGAAGTTCCTGGCGAAGATCTGCGCCCGCTGTTTGACGCCATCCTGAGAACCACTCCGCCGCCGGCAGGCGAGTCGGACGGTCCGCTGCAAGTCCTGGTGGCCAACCTGGATTACAGCGATTATCTGGGAAGGTTGGCGATCGCCCGAGTGTTCAGCGGCAACCTGCGTAATGGCGAGGATGTGGCCATCGCCAAGCTCGATGGCACATACGAGAAAATCAAGATCACCAAACTGTTTTCCTTCAGCGGATTGAAGCGCGTGGACATTGAGCGCGCCGAACTGGGCGATATTGTAGCCATCGCCGGGGTGGAAGGAATCGGCATTGGCGAGACCATCACCAACGTTGAGAACCCGGCGCCACTTCCGCACATTGTTATTGACGAGCCCACCATCGCCATGCAGTTTATGGTCAACACTTCGCCCTTCGCTGGACGCGAAGGCACGTTTGTCACGTCCCGCAATCTGCGCGAGCGGCTGGCAAAGGAATTGCTGACTAATGTCTCACTGCGCGTTGAGGAAAGCGGCAGCACCGATTCGTTCAAAGTCCTGGGCCGGGGCGAACTGCAACTTTCGATTCTGATTGAAACCATGCGTCGCGAAGGCTATGAACTCATGGTCGGCAAGCCGGAGATCGTCACTAAACGCATCAACGGCAAGCTGATGGAGCCGATCGAGAAGCTTACCGTGGACATTCCCGACGCGTTTGTCGGCGTAGTGATTGAAAAGATCGGCGGGCGCAAAGGGCAAATGATCAAGATGCATAATCACGGATCCGGCCGGGTGCGCATGGAGTTCACGATTCCCAGCCGCGGAATGATCGGCTTGCGGTCCGAACTCCTGACCGATACGCGCGGAACGGTCATCATGAACTCGTTGTTTGACGGCCACACCGAATGGCTGGGCGAGATCCCGCATCGGATGACGGGCGCGCTGGTCGCGGACCGGGACGGCCCGGCCACCGCCTATGCTCTCTGGAGCCTGCAAGAGCGCGGCGTTTTGTTTGTGAACGCCGGCGTGGAACTCTACCAGGGCATGATTGTGGGCGAAAATGCCCGGGAAACGGACCTCGACGTCAACGCCGTCCGGGAAAAGAAACTTACCAACATGCGCGCCTCCACAGCCGACGAGGCCATCAGACTGGTGCCCTTCAAAGCTTTGACCCTGGAACAAGCCATTGAATTCGTGGCCGACGATGAAATGGTGGAAGTCACGCCCAAGTCTCTGCGCTTGCGCAAGAAGATTCTCCAGGCGAACCGCCGGCCGAAGAAGAACCTTGCCCCAGTGGACGCGCCGGCAACGGTCTAGTTTCGAGCCACAAATGAGCATGCGAAGCGTCTTCCTGCCGGCGGGTGCGGCGGTTCTGCTGTTTTCAATTGATCTCGGGCAACCTTTGGACCGGACGCAGCGCACATCGACCCCTCAATACGGCTTCAAGATCATTCGTGTGTTTCCTCACGATGCAACTGCTTTTACGCAAGGTCTTGCTTATCATGACGGCTTTCTCTATGAGAGCACGGGGCTCCTCGGCCATTCTTCCCTTCGCAAGGTCCGCCTGGAGACCGGCGAGATTGTCAAACAAACAAACCTGCCCGCAGATATCTTTGGGGAAGGGATTACCTTATTTGATCGAACGATAGTTCAACTTACTTGGCAGACGCAAAAGGGATTTGTTTATGACCTGGACGGGTTTCAGCTAATGCGCGAATTTTCGTATGTAGGCGAGGGTTGGGGACTAACGACCAACGGCCACGAGATCCTGATGACGGATGGGACGGATGAGATCCGCGTCCTCGACGGAAATACCCTCCGTGAGAAGCGGCGGTTGAAGGTGCACGACGGACACAGTGCGGTTACTCAGCTGAATGAAATGGAAATGGTCGAGGGAGAGATCTTCGCGAATGTGTGGCATACAAACCGGATTGCGCGGATTTCCCCGCGAGATGGGCGGGTGTTGGGATGGATTGATCTGACCGGAATGTTGAGCCCGGTTTATCGCCTAGACCAGGAGTCTGTGCTGAATGGCATTGCTTACGATCCGGTTCGCAAGCGTCTTTTTGTTACAGGTAAGCGCTGGCCGAGTTTGTTCGAGATTCAACTTGTTTCGAAGACGTTCCGAAAGCCGCATTGACGCGCGGATAACAGCCTATTCCAGTTCTTTTCCTCTGGTCTCCGGTAACTGCGTAGCCATAAGCGACGCCAGGAGGAAGGCTACGGCGCAGATCGTAAACGCACAGCTCAAGCCGTGTTTGTCGGCAAGAGCCCCCACAGTGTAAGGTGCTACGCAGCTCAAGGCGCGGGCGCCGTTGTAAGTGAATCCCAGACCGCGCGAGCGGACCCGGCACGGAAAGATTTCGCTGCCGACGATTCCTGAACCGGCAAAAAACCCTGTGCCAAAGAACGCAACCAGGGTCCCAAAGACCATGATCAGCCAAGGAGCACGGGCCGAGGCATAAGCGGGAATCAGAAGCGCTGCACACAAGGTGTAGAGAACCAGGGAACGCCGCCGGCCCAGGCGGTCCGCTACCCAGCCATAACAGAGATATCCAGGAAACATGCCGGCTAAATTCAATATCACCAGCAGCGTCGTGGTGTTCAGCAGGCCAAGGCTCAGACCGCGGCCGCCTTTTGCCACTGGCATCGTCAAATACGGAGGCATCCAGCTGAACAGGCCCCACCACGCGAAGAGGCCAAAGACATTCAGCAGCAACAGGACAATCGTGCTCTTGCGCAGAGTTGGAGAAAATATCTCAGAGAAGGGAGCGGCGCTCTTCTGCCCGCCCTGCTGCTGTTTCCACATCTCCGATTCCGGGACGTTCTTTCTGATCCACAGGGTGATCAGGGCGGGCAGAACTCCGGCGAAAAAAACCACACGCCAATTCCAGTGAAGCACGTCCAGGACAATCCATGCCACCAGCGCCGCCGCGGCCAGACCCCAGGCCCATGCGCTCTGGACGATTGAGATTGCGCGCGCGCGGAGATGGGGCGGCCATGTTTCCGCTACCAACGTCGCGCCGGTGTTCCATTCGCCTCCCATGCCCAGCCCCAGCAAAAAGCGAAACGCCACCAGTACGTAAATGGAAGTTGACAGCCCGGACCCCAGCGAGCATATCGAGTAAGTAAGAATGCTCAGCATGAGCGCCTTCGTGCGGCCAATGCGGTCGGCAATGAATCCGAAGAGCACGCCGCCAATGCCGGAAGCCAGCAGCATGAAGGCGTTTGGCAATCCGGCAATCGCTTTCGACTGGATTCCCAGGGCCATCATCACGTGGAATTGCACGTTGCTGTACAGCAGGACGTCAAAACCATCCAGCCCCCAGCCCAGGGCGGCGGCGATCAGGGTACGCTTCTGCGCGGCAGAGACTTCAGAAAGGCGAATTGTTGCCGTAGCCATTGGCGGGGATTGTAGCAGCTTCTTCTGAAATCCCGAGCGGTAGCGAGGGATCCCCATGGCTACCAAGACTTGGTGGCCGTGAATAGACGCGAATGAACGCGAATTAGAATAAAAAAGATTCGCGTCGATTCGGGTTTATTCACGGCTAATCTTTCCGCCAGCGCCTCGCGACGTAGGGATCCCTCGCTACGCTCGGGATTTCAGAGAGAAATACCGCTTCGTCCTTTTCACATCCTTCCCAATCTGCTGCTTCAGCGCTTCCGGAGAAGGGAACTTGATTTCAGAACGGAGGCGATAGCAAAAGGAAATCTCAACTTCTGTCTGCGCGGCGAGTTCCAACGGATGAAAGTCAAACAGATGGGTCTCGATGGCGAATGATTCATTTTCAAACGTGGGACGCGTGCCGACGTTGGTGACAGAGTTGAAAGTCTCACCAGCCACGCGGGTGCGAGTGACATAAACGCCGTTGGCCGGTGTGAGCTCGTCATAGCGGCCCAGGTTAATGGTGGGGACGGTGTACTTATGGCCGTAGCCGCGACCGCTTCCCGGGAATGCCGTGACGCTGAAGGGCCGTCCCAGCAGGCGGTTGGCAAGGCTGATTGTGCCAGTTGCCAGCAATTCGCGGATGCGGCTACTGGAGACTGGTTCGCCGCGCAGCAGCATCATGGGATAGACCTTGACCTGGAACCCCAACTCACGGCCGAAATCCGTGAGACAGGCTACGTCGCCGGCGCCCTTGTGGCCGAAACGGAAATTGGACCCTTCGTAGACTTCGGTCGCGTGCAGTTTGTCGGCAAGAATGCTGCGGGCGAAATCGCGCGGAGTGGTCAGGGAGAAGTCGCGGGTAAACGGGGCAACGAGCAACGCGTCTAATCCGCTCTGCGCCAGCAGGGCTTCTTTTTGTTCCGGAGGTGAAATGAGTTTGGGCGCAACGTCCGGGCGCAAAATCCGCAAGGGATGCGGGTCAAAGGTCACGGCCACGGCTTTGGTCCCGGTTTCACGCGCGCGCCGTACCATCTCCGCGAGGACCTGTTGATGGCCGCGATGCACGCCGTCGAAATTTCCCACACTGACTACGCTGGGGCCGAAGTCTGTGGGGACTTCCTCCAGGGAGCGGAAGATCCTCATGCGATATCAAACTCCAGCTTCAGGCCGTCATACGCCAGGCGGACGTTTTCCGGCAGGCCCTGGTTAGTTTCCTCATGATGCAGGTCGTGCGAAATGTGGGTGAAGAAAGCGCGCCGTGGCTTGAGTTCTTCCACCAGGCGCAGTGAATTGGCGACTGTCGAATGCGTCGGATGAGGGTTGCGGCGTAACGCGTCGAGAAACAGGATATCCAGGCCGCGTAAGCGGGCCATGGATTCAGGAGGAATATCGCTGAAATCGGTCAGATACGCAGCGGACCCGAAGCGGAAGCCGTGGATCACCGCGTCTCCATGGATCACCTTCACCGGCTCAAAGTGCGCGCCGAACAGGTCCAATGATCCGTTGATGGAATGCAGTTCCACGCGGGCAATGCCGCCGTACTTGTAATTTGCGTCGAAGATGTAGCGGAAGATCTGGCGCAAGGCTTCTGCGGTGTCGTCGTGCGCGTACAGCGGAATCTTCTCCGGCCGGCGAAAACTCAGGGGGCGTACGTCATCCAGGCCCAGGACATGGTCGGCGTGGGCGTGGGTGTAAATAATCGCGTCCAATTGCGTAATGCGCTCCCGGATGGCTTGCTGGCGGAAATCCGGCGTGGTGTCAATGAGCACGCAACGGCCGTCGTACTCCACCATGATGGAGGGTCGTGTGCGCTGGTCATGCGGATCGCTGGACGTGCACACGCGGCACGAGCAGCCGATGGTCGGCACGCCCATAGACGTACCGCTGCCCAGCACGGTGAGCGTGGCTTTCATTTCTTGATACCGGCGGGTTGGTTTCCCGGCGGATGCGCCGGCGCCTTGGCGATAGCGTTGGTGATTTCGATCCACGCCATTCTCAACTCAAAAAGGACGTTTTGCAGCAAGGTCTGCTCTTTATCGGTGAGGTTGCCTTTGGTCTTTTCCTGCAAGAGGCTGATCGAGTCGATGGTCTGGCGCGCGCCGATGATGTCTACACGCGGCTGTTCGCCCTCCTGTCGCACTGCGCCCATTTGCATGAGCGCTGTCATGTAGAAGGATTCGATCAGTCGGTCGAAGCTCACCTCGGCGCCTGCGCCAGGCCCGCCAGCCTGGTTAATCATTTCGTCAATTTTCCTGCCCGAAGCGTGGTATTCATCGCGTTGCGTCTGCTGCTCGGCTTCAGAAGGCGGCTCGGGCATCTCTTCCGAGTCCGCTTCCGGCGAAGTGCCTGCCGGTTGCGGTGCTGCAACGGCCGCCTGCGGCGCCGCTGGAGGCGCGACTTTCTCTTCTTCCGCCGGGACCATGTTCGGACGCAGGTCGCCTTCCGGAGCGAACCTTCGGCGATCACTTACTACAAATTCTTCTTCTTTTTTGGCCATACTTCCTCAATGAGATGAAATGTGAAACGGCAGATCTGTAACTTTGACCTTCTGACCATTCAGTTCGATCTGCGATCCCGCGGGAGCAGCGTCCCGCCGGACGTAAGCCAGTCCGATATTCTTGTCGCCTGCGGGTAAAGGGACGCGGACCGTCGTGGTGATTTCAGCCAGCGTGCGGCCCTCCACGTCATATTTCCCGGTGGCCGTAAGGCCATCCGGAAACTCTAACCCCGTGAACTTGCGATGCACCTGTCCGCGCGACCGTATGCGCTCGACGATTTCCTGTCCGATGTAGCAGCCTTTCGTAAAGCAAAGTGCCTGGTGCTGTTCGGTTTCCTGAGGTAAGTCGCGCTCGCGGATATCTTTGTCCGGGCCGTACTGCGGGATACCGCGCAGAATACGCCAGAACTCCAACGCTCTTGCGCCCACCGGAGCAGCACCCGAGCTAGTGAGTGCACTCCAGATGGTCTGAGCGTTGTCGGGGTGGGGCCAGATTTCATACCACGATGGCTTCTGTTCCGGCCCGCGGACAATAGTGACGTCAGCGTTGCTGAGTACCTGCCGGCGGAGTTGCAACGGCTCCAGATCAGCAACGTCCAGTCCCGCCGTGGCCAGGACTTGCTCTGCTTTCGGACCGCACACGCCGATGGCGCTGAGCGTGTCGCCTGAATCGGCAAGCTTTACGTCGTCCATGATGATGTACCGGCCAATGGTCTTGAGGATGGTCTCCGATTGCGAACGGTCGGTGTCGAGCAATAAGGAGTCGCCGAGGTTGTACGCGTACATGTCGGCCAGAATACGGCCCTGATGGCTCAGCGCAAAGTTGTAATTGCCGTGGTCTACGGCCAGGTCGCGAATGTTGTTGGTGATCATGCCGTTGAGCCAGCGGACACGGTCTTTTCCCGTGACGCTGATTTTGGTCCGCCAGCCCAGGTCGAAAACCCCGCAGGAAGAAAGCAGTGTGCGCAGCTCGCTAGCCGCGTCGGAAAAGGCGAGGACGGTCTCTACACCGTTGTAAGGCCCCGGGAACGCGTTATTTCCCAGGAAAGCCAGCCGTTGTGTGAGCGCAGTCTGCGTCATAAGTCCGAACATTTGATTATAGCCAAGCCGCGAAAGGTGCGGAGAAAGCAGGCCGGAATACAGGCGTTTGCAAACCGCGCAGGTGCAAGCCACAATGGTGGCAGAACGGTGGGTTGATGAATGGTGGATAAGAGCGACAGTCCGAAGAAGCTCTGGGTGGAAGCAGAGAAGTACATCCAGTTGGGCGTTACGCTCCCGGCTGCCACGCTTATCGGATGGTTACTGGGTGGGGTGCTGGAGCGCTGGCTGCATTGGGACTGGCTGCCAGTGGCAGGCTTGATCGTTGGCACGATAGCCGGCTTTGCAAACTTCATTCGCGTGGCGCTCTCCGAGGAGCCCAAACAGTGAATGTGCCGGTGCTGGTACCAGACCAGAGGGCAGCAGACTTTGCGGATGGCGTGTATTCGCGCGTGGTGCGGTCCATGGCTGCTCTGGCGGTTCTGGCCGCTCCTCTGGTATGGATCAGGCTCGGCCAAATCGCAACCTTGGCATTCGTCGGCGGATCTGCGATTGCTCTCTTGAATTTCTACTGGCTAAAGCGAACGATTCAGGATTTGATTGACAGGACTGTTTCTTCCGGCAGGAAACCGACTTCGTTTGGTGTACTGCTTCGCTTCCTGTTCCGTTACGTTTTGATCGCTATTGGCCTGTATGTTATATTCAAAGGTTCTGCCACGAGTGCTTACGGCCTCATAGGGGGCCTCTCTCTGCCTGTGGGTGCGGTAATCATGGAAGCCGTATACCAAACCTTCAGGGCATTGAGGCACGGACTCTGAACCGAAAATAAACAAGAAGAATGCCTGAACAATTATGGTTTACTGCGCTCCTGAATAAGGTCTTCGCCGGGCCAGTCACCGCTTTTCTTAACCAACTGCCCGCGCCTTTTCATCCGGTGCATCCTGAAGCGCCCATCAGCAATGCGTTTGCCATGGAGATATTGGTTGTAGGAATCCTGATCATCATCTTCTTATTGGTGCGTTCCCGTTTGTCCGTGGAAAAGCCGGGTGCAATTCAGCACATGGCGGAAATGATGCACGAATTTATCTCCGACCAGGGCGCAGATATCATTGGCCACGGCAGCGAGAGGTTTGTCCCATTCCTGGTCACGCTGTTCCTTTTCATAGCGATTGCCAATTTGATCGGCGTCATACCCGGTTTCGAATCGCCCACAGTCAATCCGGCAGTTCCGCTTGGCCTGGCTGTCGTAGCGTTCGTCTACTACAACCTGCACGGAGTGAAAGCGCAGGGGCCCATCGGGTATCTGAAGCATTTCATGGGGCCGGTTTGGTGGCTGGCGCCGCTGATCTTCGTGATTGAGATCATCAGCACTTTGGCCCGCGTGATGTCCCTGACCGTCCGTCTTTATGCCAATATCTTCGCGGGCGACATGGTCACGAATTCGTTCTTCGGTCTGGTAGCGGTCGGGTTGCCGGTTATTTTCTTGATGTTACACGTGGCTGTTTCAGTTCTTCAGGCCTATATTTTCACGCTCCTGACCACCATTTATCTGGGAGGAGCCGTAGCAAAAGAGCACTAAGTTCGCGCTTCGAGCGTGAGGACGCTGATCCCAAGGCGGCCGTCAACCACCCACTGGAAGCGACTTCATAAGGAGGGTACATGCGCAAGTCAACGTTGTTCGCTTTCACAGCATTGGTCATGATGTTTGTGGCCATGCCGGCTTTTGCCGCTGATGGTTCGGCGGCGGCAGATCACTCGTATTATTGGGCTCTTCCCATTGGTGCTGGTATGGCCATTGGAATTGCCGGTGGGTTGTGTGGTCTGGGACAGGGGAAGGCCATTGCCTCTGCCGTAGAGGGATTGGCACGCAACCCCGGTGCACGTGCGGGGTTGCTTACATTCCTGATCATCGGCTTGGCTTTGATCGAGTCTATTAGCTTGTACGCGCTGATTATCGCCATCCAGATTATGGGTAAATTGCAATAGCAATCTGCATTAGGACACAAGCCCGGCCTTTCCGGCCGGGCTTTTTCTCTTGGTGTACGGCAATCGTTTATTCTTGTCTGCATGCCGGGGACAGCTACAAACCGTGTCAGCCTCAAGCAGAAAGTCCTCATGGCACTGCTGTTCGTTTCCCTATGGTCCGGTTCGGGCGTGGGGCAATCCCACGAACTCTGGAACCTAAAACTGACGGGCGAGGGCGACATTCAGAGCTTTGAACGCTCCGGCAACGCACTCTGGGCAACCCAGCAAGGTGTCGTCTTCCTCACTCCCGAGCGGGTGCTGGTGTATCAGGTGAACGAGACCGCGAGGCCGGCGCCACTCGGCAAACGGAGACCCAGCGGCGGTGGCGGCAACTTTCTGCTTACCGCAAGAATCCTGGATGCGAGCAACTACCAGCACGCTCCGGGGAATGGTTTGGATCGGCGAACGGTGCGGACTACTACCTCGCGACCGGCACGGCGAAGTATGCATTGTCTACAGACGGGCGTCCGCTGATCAAACCGTTGAGCATTGAAGTCTACGATTTGAGATCTCGGGAGCGCATCATGATCGTCAAGCTTGAAAGGCGCGCGGCGTACTACGCGCTTTCCGCGCAGGGGTTGCTGGCCGTAATCGACGGCGACATCTTGAAGGTCTACGAACGGGAGAGGTGAAGAACGGTCTTATCTCCAAGCGTCCAGGAGTTCACTACCGGATCGAAGCAGCGGTGCCTGAATGACGAACTGAGGTTCCGCCATGCGCGGCGTGAACCGGTGTCCCAGCCGGCGCGAGGTCATGCGCTCCTTGCCCCGCGTAGTCGAGCACACGTCCGGGAATGGTCCCCAGGTAGATCGTGAATGCCGCGGCAAGAACCAGCGCCAATCCCATGGCGGGCGATACGGGTGCAGGCGGAGCATCTTCTGCAGGTTCGCGCATGTACATCACGACAATGACTCGGAGATAGTAGTAAGCTGCTACCGCGCTGTTCACCACGCCGATGATGGTCAGCCAGACAAGATTCGACTGGAGCGCCGCGCTGAACACGTAATACTTGGCAAAGAAGCCGCCGGTCAGAGGAATGCCAATGAGCGACAGCATGAAAATCGTCAGCGTAAAGGCCAGCAGCGGAGAACGCTTGGCTAATCCGGCATAGTCGCCCATTGAAACGCGGCTTTCGCCAGCGCTGGCCAGGTGGCTGACCACGGCGAAGGCGCCAACGTTCATGGCAGCGTACGTCGCGGTGTAGAAGATCGCTGCCTGGATCCCAATCTCGTTGCCCGCGGCAAACGCTACCAGCACATAACCAGCATGGGCAATGGACGAGTAAGCCAGCATGCGCTTGATATTGTTCTGCATGAGCGCGCCGAAGTTGCCTATGGTCATGGAGAGCGCGGCGGAAATCCAGACCAGCCAGAACCATCCGGGCGTTGCCGCGCCAAAGAGCACGCGCAATAGAACGGCGAACGCCGCGGCCTTGGGCCCGGTCGACATCAAGGCCACCACGGGAGCGGGAGCGCCTTCGTAGACGTCGGGCGTCCACACGTGGAACGGGGCTGCGGCAACTTTGAAACCGAGGCCAATGATCATTAACGCAGTCGCGACATATACCAAAGTCATGGGATCGCCGGCCTTGATCTTGTCCCCAATGCTGGCGGCGATCACCGGAATGCTGGTAGAGCCCGTAGCGCCGAACACCAGCGCCACGCCGTACAGGAAGAAAGCCGTGGCAAACGATCCCAACAGGAAGTATTTAAGGGACGATTCCGTTCCGGTCGCCACACGGCGGCGGTAGCCGGCCAGGATGTAAGTGGAGATGGAGGAAATCTCCAGCGCGATGAAGATCAATACCAGCTCGACCGCAGCCGACATCAGCGCCATGCCGACGGTGCCGAAGAGAATCAGCGCGTAGTACTCGCCGCTGCGGATATTTTGCTGGTCAAGGTATTCCAGCGAGGCCAGAATGCAGACTGCGGAGATAGCGGGAATCAGAATGTGGAAGAAGATGCTGAAGCTGTCCACGCGTACCATTTCGAACCATCCGCTGGAACCGGAGATGCTGGTCTGGTAATAGGCGGCGGCAATCGCAGCCAGGGTGCCGAGCAGGGAAAACACGCCCAGCCCCTTGCGGCTTACTTTAGGCCCGAGTAGCGGGTCCACCAGCATGACGACAATGCCGAAAGCGGTAAGCACCAGTTCGGGCAGGATGCAAATGTAGTCGGTAGTTGAAATTTGCGTCATCTATTTTTGTCCACCGGCTGCAGTTACAACGGACGCAGGCTGCACAACTTGCTTGATGTTCTTGGCGACGGCCGTATCAATCGTCTTCATCCAGTAGGGCGAAGCCACGCCCATTACCAATGCCATGATGGCCACCGGCCAGAGGGATATCCGCTCTCGCGTGTCAATATCGGCCAGGCTGCGGTTTTCGTCGTGGGTGATCGGCCCGTAGAAGACTCTCTGGTACATCAAAAGCAGGTACGCCGCACCGAAAATCACTCCGGTCGTGCCCATGATGCCGTAGATCATCTTGTACTGAAACGCCCCGCTCAGCACCAGGAACTCGCCCACAAACCCGTTGAGTAGCGGCAACCCCACGGAAGAAAGCACGGCAATCATAAAGAAGGTGGCGTAGACAGGCATGGGCGTGGCCAGGCCGCCGAACTCTTTGAATTCGTAAGTGTGCTTACGCTCGTAAAGCATACCCGCCAGCATGAACAGGGCGCCGGTGGAGACGCCGTGGTTCAGCATCTGGTAGACCGCGCCGTCGGTACCGGCTGGGGTGAACGTAAATATTCCCAGAACGACAAAACCCAGATGGCTTACGGAAGAGTACGCAATCAGCTTCTTGAGGTTCGGTTGGACCAGGGAGAGCAGAGCGCCGTAGATGATGCCGATGATCGCCAGGGCAATGATCCAGGGAGCGTTGCGTCGCGCATGGTCGGGAAACAGTCCAACGTTGAAACGCAGGAGACCGTATGTGCCCATCTTCAACAGGACGCCCGCGAGCAAGACCGACCCGGCGGTCGGCGCTTCTACGTGGGCATCGGGTAGCCAGGTGTGCAGGGGGAACAGAGGGACCTTCACGGCAAAAGCAACAAAGAATCCGAGGAAAAGCCACTGCAGAATGTCGGTATTGATCTTGCCTGGTTGAATCGCGGTGCGGATGGTCTCGTAGTCAAAACTGCCGGTGTGCGTGTAGAGCCAGAGGATCGCGGCCAGCATGAAGACGGAGGCGACCATGGTGTAGAGGAAAAACTTTACCGCGGCGTAGATGCGGCGCTCGTGGCCGTACATGCCGATCAGTAGCGCCATGGGAATGAGTGTGGCTTCCCAAAAGACGTAGAAGAGGAACATGTCCAGCGCCAGGAAAACGCCAATCATGGCCGTCTCGAGCAGCAACAGGAGGATGAAGAATTCCTTGACGCGGTCATGAATGGATTTCCAGGAGACCAGCACGCCCAGCGGAACAAGGAACGTGGTCAACACGGTCAGCCACATGGAGATGCCGTCAGCTCCCAGGTGATAGAAGATGGTCTTGCCGATCCAGAGCTGTTTTATTGGGAACTGGAACCCGCTCGCGCTGGCGTCAAGATGCAGCGGCAGATAGAGAGAGAAGCCGAACGTCACCAGCGACAGCAGCAGCGCGGCCCAGCGAATGACGCGGTCATTACGCGGCATCACCATGAGCAGTACGGCGCCCGCAGCAGGAAGGAAGGTGACAAGAGTGAGGATTGTGCCGCTCATTGGATCACCGTCCAGATCATGTACGCGATGACCACAGCGCCGCCGGCAGCGACCCAGGCCGCGTACGAGCGTATGTTGCCGGACTGCATCTTACGCAATTCACCGCCGATGTCTTTGGAAAGCTGTCCTGCGCCGTTGACCGTGCCGTCAATCACTCCCTGGTCCACTCCGCGCCACAGTACGATGGTAGAAAGGGCCACCAGGGGTTTGACGAAAAGAAGATCGTAGGCTTCGTCCACATAGTACTTTTGCAGCACCGTCGTGTAGATGCCATGCATGCGAGCCGTAATGCGGGCGGGAAGCTCTGGCCGTTTGTAATAGAGGAGCCAGGCAAAGAAGAATCCGGCGGTCGCCACACCTACGGAAACTCCCGCGAATGCCAGCTCCATGGATCGATCAGTAATCTCAGGTGATTCCGCAATCGTATGAATCGCTGGCGCAAGAAAATGCTCAAACCGGCTGGAGCCGCCCATCGCTTCCGGTACGCCGACCCATCCTCCAACGATTGAGAGTCCGGCCAGGATTACCAGGGGCGCGAGCATGATCCATGGCGATTCGTGCACACCAGAACCATGCGAATGATCGTCAGCGTAGCCATTTAGCGGAGACCGCTGCGCGTGGGCGTCTTCAGCGTCAACGTGTTCCGTTCTCGACTCGCCAAAGAAGGTCATAAACCAGAGGCGGAACATGTAAAAGGACGTCAGGCCAGCGGTGATGATGCCCACAAACCACAATATCGGATTGTGAAGGTATGCCTGCCAAAGGATTTCGTCCTTACTGAAGAACGCGGCGAACGGAGGGAAGCCGGCAATGGTAAACGTGGCAACAGTGACCACCCAGAACGTCACCGGGATTTTTGTCCGCAACCCGCCCATGCGGCGCATGTCCTGTTCCCCGCCAATGGCGTGAATCACCGAGCCCGCGCCCAGGAAGAGCAGAGCTTTGAAAAACGCATGGGTCATCAAGTGAAAGATACCGGCGGAATAGGCAGCCACGCCGCAGGCCAGAAACATATAGCCGAGCTGCGAGACTGTAGAGTAAGCCAAGACACGCTTGATGTCGGTTTGCGCCAGGCCTATGGTCGCCGCAAAGATGGCCGTCAGGCAGCCGATGAGAGCAACGATCTCCAGCGCATGAGGCGCGCGGCTGAAGATGGCGCTGGAGCGCGCGATCATGTAAATGCCCGCCGTGACCATGGTGGCGGCGTGGATGAGAGCGGAAACCGGTGTCGGGCCTTCCATGGCGTCCGGCAGCCAGACATATAACGGAATCTGCGCCGACTTGCCGGTTGCACCGAACATCAAGAGCAGGGCGATTGCAGTCAGCCATCCCCAACCAGCCTCGGGCGAGATTTGCTTGACTTGCTCGAAGACACCGTCTGCGCCGCCAAAATTCAGCGTCTTGAAGTGCTGGATAATCAAAAACATTCCCAGCAAGAACGCAAAGTCGCCAATCCTGTTAACGATAAACGCTTTCTTGCCGGCGTTGGCAGCAGAGTCCTTGAGGAAAAAGAACCCGATCAGCAAATACGAAGCCAACCCCACGCCTTCCCAGCCCACAAACATCAACAGATAATTGTTGGAGAGTACCAGAGTGAGCATGAAGAACATGAAGAGGTTCAGATAGGCGAAGAACCGATAATAGCCGCCTTCGTGCGCCATGTAGCCGACAGAGTAGACGTGAATCAGAAAGCCCACGCCGGTCACCACCAGCAGCATTACCGTGGAAAGCTGGTCAAGATAAAAACCGAACGGAACGTGGAATGTTCCGGCGTCGATCCAATCGAAGGGCAGGGCTCGGTCGTAGGGCAAACCAAGTTGCTGTCCGAGAATGACCGCCCGCAGTGCCCAGGCGAACGAAGCCCCTGTAAACAGTAAGGCCACCGCGGAGACCACGCTGTTCTTGAAGCGACGCCCGAACAGACCATTGATGGCCGCACCGACCAATGGCAACAGGGGAATCAGCCAGAGCTTTAATGTGTCTTGGGTCATAATTTCAGCAGGTTCACCCGGTCAACGTTCAGCGTTTCACGCGCGCGAAACACAGCAATGATAATGGCCAGTCCTACCGCGGCTTCGGCCGCCGCTACTACCATCACGAAAAAGACAAAGACATGGCCGCTCAGTGCCGGTAACTCTCCGGCTGGAGAGTGCTGGTTCCAGTAATTGGCAAAGGCCACAAAGCTCAGGTTCACGCCGTTGAGCATCAGTTCAATGGCCATGAAGATGGTGATGATGTTCCGCTTGAGCAGGAAAGCAAACGCCCCCAGGCAGAACAGAATCGCGCTTAGAATCAGGTACCAGGAAAGGGGGACCATCAGCTCTCCTTCCTTCCCAGCACCACCGCGCCCATGATGGCAATCAGGATCAGCACTGAGGTGACTTCAAACGGCAACAGGAATTCTCTAAAGAGCAAGCGCGCAACAAGGCGGGTTTCGCCAAAGTTCGATGGTCCAATGGCCACGGCCCCAAGCTGTGGATTACTGTGCACCATGATCCACGTGAGGAGTCCGGCAACCACAGCCACTGCGGGACCACCCAGTGTCAGGGCCACGTGGCTGCCGCGCGTTCGTTCTTCCGCTCCGGCGTTCAAGAGCATGATCACAAAAACAAACAGCACCATGATGGCGCCGGCATAAACGATGACCTGGATGGCGGCGACAAATTCCGCCCCCAACAGCAGATAGATCAAGGACAGCGACGCCATGACGACCACCAGAGAGAGCGCGCTGTTAATGGGATGGCGCTGCACGAGAAGATTAATCGCGCCCGCCACGCAAATCAGACCGAAGAAAATGAATAGCGCCTGATGGACCATGATTTATCCCCACACCGCCACAATAAGACTGGTAACGATGATGTTGGCAATCGCCAGCGGCAAAAGAAATTTCCAGCCAAAGGCCATGAGCTGGTCATAGCGGAAGCGCGGCAACGTGCCGCGGATCCATATATAGAGGAACATGAAGAAAAATATCTTGACGGAAAACCAAATTACGGGCAGCAGCGCCTGCAGCAACTGTGGCAAATGCAGAAAAGTCAGCGCCGGGCCATGCCATCCGCCGAAGAAGAGCAGCGTGGCCACGCAGCCCACGGTGATCATGTTCACGTATTCCGCCATGAAGAACATGGCGAACTTCATCGAGCTGTACTCGGTGTGGTATCCGGCGACCAGTTCAGTTTCCGCTTCCGGCAAGTCAAACGGAATGCGATTGGTTTCGGCAAACGCGGCCATCAGGTAAATGAAGAACGCGACAAACTGCGGAATAATAAACCAATGAGGCAGAAAAGTATTATGTCCGCCGAGAGACCAGCTACCGCTTTGCCTGTCTACGATCTCCCGCAGACTCAGAGTCCCGGCCAGAAGCAGCACGCCGACCAGCGAGAGACCCAGGGCCAGTTCATAGCTGATCATCTGCGCGCTGGCGCGGAGAGAGCCAAGCAGGGAGTACTTGCTGTTGGACGACCAGCCCGCGAGAGCGATGCCGTAGACGCCAATCGAGGTCGCGCCCAGAATTATGAGCAGGCCAATGTTGATGTCCAGCGGATTCGAGCCAGCGTGCTCCACGCCGGTGATTTGCAGCGGGGTGCTCGCGCCGCGGATGCTGATGGATTCGCCAAAGGGAATCACGGCAATCGAAATCAGGGACATGGTCAGGGCCAGCGCCGGGGCCAGCAGGTAGAGGCCCTTGTGCACGTAATCCGGCACCAGGTCTTCCTTGAGGATGAACTTTACTCCGTCCGCCAATGGCTGCAGCAGGCCGAACGGACCCACGCGCGTGGGGCCCCAGCGGTTTTGGATGTGGCCGACCACTTTCCGTTCCAGCCACGTCATGTAAGCCACGCCGGTGAGCAACAGAAAAATCACCAGGACGATCTTAATGACGGCGAAGATGATGAATATTGTCATGTCTCAGTTCGTTTACACACCGCGGCGTTCTTGAGTGCCTAACAGCAATACTGAACCTGGTTTCCCAACAGGAACTAAAAAACAACTTCAGTCCGCCATCACTTCCTTGCTGGCCGCATGTGTTTCCCGGCTTTCCAGGACTGAATTGAGCGTCTTGGAATAGCGGCCCAGCGTTCCGGAAGTAAAGAGCGTGTCGTTGGCCGGGACGATCTGTGCCAGGCCGTCGTCTGCGCTCGCTCCGGCGTTGCTTTGCTCGGCGGCGGTCACGTGCTGATCGTTGCCGGACAGCAGGTGGAGCCGCGAAAATTCGTAGCCTGGCACCAGGCGCTGGATCTCATCCAAAATTGCCAGCGCGTCAAAGGGGCTGAGCCGGGGCTCAAGATTGTTGGCGGCCAGCCAGACGGAATGGCGGTCAGCTTCGCCTGACTGCGCGCCGCGGGTCTGGCCCATGTCCGCGCGAACGCCGCCGCCAAACGGTACGAGTTTGCGCAGGTCGGCGCTCATACGTTCGGCGACGCGGACGATGATCTCAAAATCGCTCTTCGTGCCGGCCAGGTCTCCCGCCTTCTTGAGCAACTGAAGATCGCCGCAGGTATTGGTAAACGTCCCCGCCTTTTCATAGGCGGACGCGGCAGGCAGCACAACATCTGCCAGAATAGCCGTCTCGGTCAGGAAAAGTTCCTGGACCACCAGAAACGTCTTCTTCAGCGCAGCCGGATCAAAACTGTAGTCAGCTACCGGATTGGAGCCGACCACGTAGAGCGCAGCGAGCTTGCCGTTCTTGCATGCCTCGACCATCTGCGGAAGGGACAGGCCTTTTGTGGTGGGCACCGTGCCCCATTCCTCGCTGTACTTGTGAGGTCCATTCGCGGCGACATATCCAGGCAGCAGATCGGGATAGAGACCCATGTCAGCGGCGCCTCGCGAGTTGGCGTAATCACCCAGGCAGACGAATTTGGCGTTGAGGCCGGTGCCGAACTTGACCAGCGCCGCAATGTCCGGCCCACGCAACTCGGAACCAAAAACGATGACCAGATTCCGCTGGGCGCGTAGATCGTCGCGAAGCTGTCTCAGGGATTCATCGGAAGCGCCAGCTTTGGTCAACGAGTCAGCAGCGGTGTCGTCGCCATTGAGGAAGGCCACGCACTTGCCTTCGCCGCCTTCAGGAATTTGCACGAAGCTCTTTGCCTGACGTTGCAGTTTGATGGAGTGAGAATTGATCACATACAGCGTGGCCTGGTTCAGGCGCACGTTGGAGCGGATGTTCCACGCCAGCAGGGGATGTTGTTCCGTGGGATCGTTGCCAATCAGCAGGATGGATGGCGCGACGGCCACGTCGCGCATGGTGGCGGTCGCGTCCTTCTTTCCGGCGACCGCGCGCGCGAACCCGACGAAATCTGCGGTCCGGTGATGGTCCAGATTGTTGGTCCCAAGCACCGTGCGCGCAAACTTCTGCAGAAGATAATTCTCTTCGTTGGTCGTGCGGTTGGAGCCGATCACGCCAATCGATGCTCCGCCTTTGCCGTCGCGAATTTCGCGCAGACGTTTGGTGGCATATTCAATGGCTTCTTCCCATGTTGCCGGAGTGAGTTTGCCGTCTTTGCGGACCAGCGGTTGGCGCAGGCGGTCCTTGTGGTCGCTGAAATCAAACGCATAGCGTCCTTTAATACAAAGGAAGTCGCCATTGATGCCGCTTTTGTCGCGGTTGTCGCCCCGCACAATGTCCATTCCGGTGTCTGACCGGCGCACGCCGAGTGTTGTCTTGCAGCCATCCCCGCAGTGCGTACAGACGGTGCCGACGTGCTTCATCTCCCACGGACGGGTCTTATAGCGGTAGGCCTCGGAAGTCAGCGCCCCAACGGGGCAGATATCAATGCACATGCCGCATTCTTCGCAGTCCAGATGGTCGCCCCCATTGGGAGCGATCACCGAGCCGGAACCGCGGTTCTGAATGCCCAGAGCGGCAACGTCCATGCCCTCCGCGCAGACGCGCACGCAGCGATAGCAGAGAATGCAGCGTGGACGGTCAAAGAACACCACAGGCGACCACTGCTGTTCTTCTTTGTGAAGCTTGCCCTCCATATAGCGTGATTCCGCCGCGCCATACTTGAAGGTCATATCCTGAAGCTCGCACTCGCCGCCGGCGTCACACACCGGGCAATCCAGCGGATGATTGCCGAGAAGCAACTCGATCGTCGACTTGCGCGCTTGCTTCACCTCATCGGAGTCTGTAATTACCACCATGCCATCAGTGATCGGGACCGTACACGCCGTTTGCAACTTAGGCATTTTCTCAATGCGGACCACGCACATGCGGCACGCCGCCTGAAGTGACAAGCCGGGGTAGTAGCAGAACGAAGGCACTTCGATGCCCACGGTCTTGCACGCCTCAATTAACAGAGTGCCGCCTGGAGCGGTAACCTGCTTGCCGTCAACGGTGATGGTTACGTTCTTCACTTCAGACATAAAAAATCTTTCACGCGATCACAGGAACTTCGCTCGCAACTCCCGCCTTCTCAAACGGACACGGTCTACCTTCAAGGTGTGCTTCAAACTCGCTACGCCACTTGTCAACGATCGATATTGTGGGGATGGCGGCTGCATCTCCGAGCGGGCAAAAACTCCGGCCCAATATTCCTTGCGCCAGATACTTGATGTTGTCGATGTCTTTCATGAGACCGCCGCCAGCATGGAAACGCGTCAGAGTTTTCTTGAGCCAGTCCGTGCCCTCGCGGCAGGGAATGCACCAGCCGCAGCTTTCATGCTGGTAGAACTTCATGATGCGTAGAGCGAATTTGACCATGCAGGTTTGGTCGTCCAGCATGACGACGCCACCTGAGCCGAGGAATTCGCCGCGCTTGCCGAAAGAGTCAAAGTCCATGTTCATCTGCTCAGCTTCTTCGGCGTTAAGAATAAAGGTGGAAGAGCCGCCGGGAACTACGGCTTTGAGCTTACGACCGTTGGGGATACCGCCGCCAACGTCGTAAATCATTTTCTTGAGCGGATAACCGAGAGGAAGCTCGTAGACGCCAGGTTTATTGATGTGGCCGCTAAGGCAGAACAACCGAGTGCCGCCATTTTTGGGAGGGCCGTAGTCGGCAAACTTCTGCCCGCCCATCAGAATAATGTGCGGCACGGAGGCCAATGTTTCCACGTTGTTGATGACCGTTGGCCCGCCCCACAGTCCGACGACGGCAGGGAACGGCGGACGAATGCGCGGAATGCCCCGCTTGCCTTCCAGAGATTCCATCAGTGCGGATTCTTCGCCGACTTCGTACGCCCCGGCGCCGGTGTGCCAACGGACATCAAAGTCCTTTCCGCTTCCGAAAATGTTTTTTCCCAGAAAGCCCTTCGCGTAAGCGTCGTCAATCGCCTTACGCATAATGTCTACCAGATAACGGTACTCGCCGCGGATGTAGACAAACCCCAGCTTTGCGCCGACGGCCAGCCCGGCGATGATCACGCCTTCAATCACAGCGTGAGGGTCATGTTCCAGGATAGGACGGTCTTTGCAGGTACCGGGCTCGCTTTCGTCGCCGTTGACCAGGATGTATTTGGGCTTGGCTGATTCCTTAGGAACGAAGCTCCATTTCATGCCGGTGGAGAAGCCAGCGCCGCCGCGACCGCGCAAACTGGAAGTCTTTACTTCATTGATGATGGCGTCGGGCGTCATCAGGAGGGCTTTTTCTACGGCCTTATACCCATCAAGCTCCAGATAGCGCTTGATGTCCGCCGCGCCCTTGCCAAAACGGCTGGAGACAATCTTGACCTCGTCGGGATGGGAGGATAATTCAGCCATTTCGTAATTAGCTCTCAGTACTTCGCCGGTTGTTGCGGGCTATTTTTGTACTGATCCAGCACGGCATCCATTTTCGCTGCCGTCAGGTTCTCGTGGAAATCGTAGTTGACCTGGACTGCGGGCGCCCAACTGCACGCGCCAATGCACTCTACTTCTTCCAGTGAAAACACGCCGTCACTCGTAACCTGCTTGTGGCCGATCCCGAGGCGGTCCTTGCAGTGGTCCAGAAGCTCTTCTCCACCACGCAACATGCAGCTGACGTTTGTACAAACCTGAACATGGAATTTACCCAGAGGTTTTCTGCGCAAAAGCGAGTAGTAGCTGATCACGTTGCTTACTTCTAATTCAGTCAGCTCGGTCTTTCGCGCCAAGTGGGCAATCACTTCGTCGGTCAGACAGCCAAGCTCATCCTGGCTGTAAAGAAGCATGGGAACCAGGAAAGACCGCTTGGTCGGATACTCCTTCATCTTCTCGTCGAAGAACCTGTCCAGTTTTTCTGAAATGGGGGCCATTAGCGGTCTATTTCTCCGAGCACAATGTCGATACTGCCGATGGCTGCGACAACGTCCGCGATCAATCTTCCCTCGCACATTTTGGCCAGCGCCTGCAGGTTCGCATACGAAGGCGACCGCATATGGACGCGCATTGGCTTTGCCGTGCCGTCACTCACGACGTAGTAGCCCATTTCGCCGCGTGGCGACTCAATCGCCTGGTAGACCTCTCCCGCGGGGACCGCGAAGCCTTCGGTGACGATCTTAAAGTGATAGATGAGAGCTTCCATCTCGGTTTTCATTTTTTCGCGATCGGGCAGGACGACCTTGGGCGCTTCGGCTTTTGTTGGGCCTTCGGGCAGACCTTCAAGCGCTTGTTTAGCTATCTCCCGTGACTGACGCAATTCTTCGATGCGGCAGACATAACGCGCCCAGACGTCGCCATCCGGAGAAGTAGGCACCTTGAAGTTGAAGTTTTCGTACCCCGAATAGGGAAGGTCGCGGCGCAGGTCCCAATCCACTCCGCTCGCGCGCAACGTGGGACCGGTTACCCCGATTGCAAGAGCGTCTTCGGCACTCATATGGGCCACACCCTTGAGACGGTCAACCCAGATAAAGTTGCCGGTCAGCAGGTTTTCGTATTCGTCAACTTTCTCGGAAAACGTGTTCAGAAACCGTTTCACAGCGTCAAAAAAACCTAGCGGCGGCTCCAGCGCGAGCCCGCCAATGCGGAAATAGGATGTCATCATGCGCTGCCCGCTGACCATCTCATAAATACGGAGCAAGTCCTCGCGCTCGCGGAAGCAATAGAGAAAGACCGACATCGCGCCCATGTCGAGCGCGTGGGTTCCCAGCCAGACCAGGTGCGAACTGATGCGTTGCAGTTCCGCCAGCATCACGCGCATCCATTGCGCCCGTGGCGGTATTGCCAGATCCAGCAGTTTCTCCACCGCCATCACGTAACACAGGTTATTGACCATGGGGCAGAGATAGTCGATGCGGTCGGTGAGCGGAACGACCTGCTGGTAGAACTTGGCTTCGCAGGTTTTTTCGATCCCGGTGTGGAGGAAGCCGATGTCCGGCACCATGCGGACGATCTGCTCGCCGTCAATTTCCAGCAGCAGGCGCAGCACGCCGTGGGTGGACGGGTGCTGCGGCCCCATGTTCAGGACCATGGTTTTTTCTTCAGGCGCGTCGAGGACTGGAGTGTGGCTCAGGTGGCCCATCAGCGATAGCCCTCCACGGGGTAGTCTCTCCGCAACGGATGGCCTTCCCAGTCTTCCGGCAACATGATGCGACGCAGATTAGGATGGCCGAGGAAGCGTACGCCAAAAAGATCAAAGATCTCGCGCTCGAAAAAGTTGGAAGCCGGGCACACTGGAGTCAGCGATTCAACCACGGCGTCATCGCCGGAAAGGCTCACCTTTAATCGCACGAACTCTTTGTGGCGGTGGGAAAGCAGTTGATAGGCAAGTTCAAACCGGGGCTCCCGTGGATAAAAGTCGGCACACGTAAGGTCGGAAAAAAAATTGAACAGGCCTTGGGTCTTAAGCTGGTTGCAGGCTTCGCGTATGAATTCGCGCGCCACATAGATGGAAAGCTCGTTGCGGTCAAACTTGGCGCCTTCAATCGCACTCCGGTTCCACGCCAGCAGCGCGGACACAGCAGGACGGTCCTTGAGTTGTTCCAGATCGGTGATTGCCGCGGCCAAGGCCATTTAGCGCTCACTCCTCTCTGGTTTGTTCCAGTCGAGAACGCCCTTTTTCCAGATATAGAAGAACCCCACCAGCACCAAGCCAAGATAGGCCAGCATTTCCCAGAAGCCAAACATCTTGAGCTCCCGTGCAATGACCGCCCAGGGGTAAAGAAACACGGCTTCCACGTCGAAGAGGATGAACAGCATTCCGACCATGTAATACTTCACGCTAAAGCGCTGTTGGGCGTCGCCCGTAGGCAAGATTCCGCATTCGTAAGCGGTGTGTTTGGCGCGCGTCCATTTACGTTTGCCCAGGAGGTGTGAAAGCAGGACCATGCCCGCGGCCAGCGCCATTGCCACGACTACTTGGATCAGCAGCGGGATGTAGCGAGAGAAGTAATTGTTGTCGGGCATGCGAGGGCCTGTATATAATCCGCGACTACCGTTGACTAAACATTCGAATGTAATTGCCAGTTCGCAAAGGTGTCAAGGCCTTGCGCTATGTGCCGCCGAAGTTTTAGGCGGCGCACGGAAAAACACCAGCGATAGCAGTAGACTTGTCAAGTGAAAGGCTGGGCCCTTCCCGGCTACGCAGTCTGCTGATTGGAAAAATGACCATCTTCGGCTTCAACACAGACGTGAAACTCGGTGACACCGTTTACCACGTGCAGACAGAGGCGCAGCAGCGCGACCTGCTGCTGCAAACGCTGGTTTTTGTGAAAGGCCAGTGTGTAGCGAAACGCGCATTTTCCTACGCACACAAAGTCTCCCAGCCGGGTTTTTCCGATGCGTCCATTCATGAACTGCTGAAGATGCAGCACAAGACCATGGTGGATGCCTTCCAGTCAGGCCAGGGGCCAACCCAAGCTGCGAGCGTTGAGATTCAGGACATCGGCAGTTCGGGACTTGCTGTGACGGTGCTCAAGATAGACAACGACAGTAATGAAGACCAGATTTCATTGCAGGTGCAGGTTACGGATACAGGGCGTCCCGTCGCCGGGGTGAGCTTGAAGTGCTGGGCGTGCGGTGTTCCCAACCCGCCTCCACTGGCCCAGACCATCACGGGCGTTGATGGGCAGGCCGAGATGCGCATTCCTGTTACAGCAGAAGTCTTGCGCGATTCGGCCGTCATGATGCAGGCAACAGGCGCGGAGAAGTCAGCGACGCGGAAGTTCCGGTTCAAGAAATAGCTGCCGTCCCTCGATCCTGACACCAGGCTGACGTTGCAGGGCCCTTCGCTCCTTCTGCGGAGTCGCGGTCTTCACCGTGGTGGCAGAAAGCGCGATATTTTGTAATTCGTCCTCCACTGTTTACAATGTGCGGGAACCCACCGTTGCAATTCCGCTGGCGCACCGGTTTCGGATCGAAGCCTTAAGGCATTAAGATCGCCAAAAACGTGCTTATACGGGAGACAGATTTGGACTTATTCATTTCGCTGCGTACGCAATGGGGACGGTGTGCAGCTCTGATTTTTCTTAGCGCTATGTTTTTGTCCGTTGCGTCCGGTCAGCAAGCTTCCCAGCAGGCCCCAGGGTTTACGGCCGACGAAATCGTGCAGATCCTGCAGGAAAATCCCGATCTGCTGGCCGAAGCGAAAACCGAGATCGTTGCCGCCCTGCGCGACCGGGGTTATTCGGTGACCGAGAGAGACATTAGCGATGACCGGCTGTTTTCGACAATTCAGACCGACGACCGGGCGCGCCAGCTACTCAGTGATGGGCTGCTGAAGCGCGGCTTTGTGCCGGAAGCGGCGACTGAGCAAACGCCAGCGCAGCAAACGCCGGGACAGCGGCCGTCGGGTGCCGGTACTAATACCGGAGCGGCCGGCGTGCCTGCGAGCGGCGCCAATGCTCAGCCTGCCAACCAGGTCATGGAAGGCCCCGAGGGAAATACCGATAAGAGGCGCGAACGCGAGGACCAGGAAGGGAAAGAAGGCAAAGATCGCAAAGGCGGGAAAAAGCCTCGCGGGCCGATGCAAGGCCAGTATCCATACAGGAACCTGCCCGCATTGCGCGATCTCTATACGCAATCTCCCACCGATGACCGGACCCTGGAGAGATTCGGCGCTGCGCTCTTCCGCAATAGTGCATCTACCCAGGACAAGATTTCGTTGGACATTCCCGTGGGCCCCGACTACGTGCTCGGCCCCGGAGACGAAGTGATCATCGAATACTGGGGAAGTTCCTCGCAGCGCGCGCAGTTGACAGTGGACCGCGAAGGACGGATTCTCCTGCCGGAAGCCGGCGCGGTCATGGTCGCAGGAAGGACGCTGACTGAAGCGCAGGAACTAGTCCGTAAGTCGCTCACGCATCAGCTCAAAGGCATTTCGGTGGATTTGTCTCTGGCCAAGCTGAGGACCGTACGAGTGTATGTCGTAGGCGATGTAAAGAATCCCGGGGCCTACGACCTCAGTTCACTCTCCACACCGCTGAGCGCGCTGATCATGGCGGGCGGGCCTACCGATACAGGATCTTTGCGCACGGTGAAGCACTTCCGTCGTAAGAAATTGGTGGAAGAAGTTGATCTTTACGACCTCATGCTCAAGGGCGTGAATTCTTCGGACTCGGTGCTGCAATCGGGGGACAGCATTCTGGTTCCAACTGCCGGCCCACAGGTGACGGTCGCGGGCATGGTGCGACGCCCCGCGATTTATGAGTTGCACGACGAACAGACCCTGGACCAGGCGTTGGAGCTTGCGGGCGGAGTGACGGTTTCCGGTGAATTGGGCAGAATTAAGGTGGAGCGGATTGAGGCCCACGAGCGCAAGGAGATGCTGAGTGTCAGTTTGCCCGCCAACGCCGATACCAAAACCATTGAGGCTGCCTTCCAGCGTTTTTCTATCAAAGACGGTGACACTGTCACTATCTCTTCCATTCCGCCGTACAGCAACCAGGCCGTATATATCCAGGGGCACGTCTTTCGCCCGGGAAAGTATCCGTATAAAGAAGGTTACAAGGTCACAGACTTGATTCATTCCTTTGCCGACCTGCTGCCCGAGCCGGCGGACCGCGCGGAGATTGTCCGGCTCCATCCGCCGGATTACCGCCCCCAAGTCATCCCTTTCGACCTGCATGAAGTTCTCGATCGGCAGGTGAACGTTCCCAGCCTGCAACCTTTCGATACAATCCGCGTGTTCGGCCGGTATGAAACCGACGCGCCCAAAGTTTCAATCTTTGGCGAAGTATTGCATCCCGGCGAGTATCCCCTCTCCGACGGCATGACTGCGGCGGAGTTGTTGCGCCTGGCGGGCGGGTTCAAGCGTAGTGCCTACGCCGGTTCAGCCGATCTTGGCAGCTACGCGGTGCTCAACGGCGAGCGCGTTGAACTGGATCATCGCCGGATTTTACTTGCGCAAGCTCTTATCGGGACGCCGGATACAGATGCCGTTCTTAAGCCTGGCGACGTTTTGACCATCCCCCAATTGGGAGGCTGGTCAGACATTGGCGGCGCGGCCACGGTGAGCGGGCAAGTGCTGCATCCGGGCCGGTACGGCATACAGACAGGCGAACGGTTGAGTACTATCCTGAAGCGGGTCGGCGGGTTCCTGCCCGAGGCGTATCCCTATGGAGCATTGCTGGATCGCGCGCAGGTGCGGGAAGCTGCGAGTAAGAACCGCGACGAGATGATCCGCCGGCTACAGGAACAAGGTCTCCAGTCCGACGGCACCGGCCGGCCTGAAAGCACCACGGTCGCGAAACAAAGGCAGGCTCTCATTGACAAGCTGAAACAAATCCAGCCCACCGGGCGCGTGGTTATCCGCATTTCAGCCGACATCAAGAAATGGGAAAACACCCCGGCCGACATTGAGGTGCGCGCCGGTGACAGCCTGATTATTCCCAAGACGCTCAACTTCGTGCTGGTCGCGGGCCAGGTCTATAACCCCACGGGGATCACGTACATGCGGGGACGTCATGCCAGCTGGTACCTCCGGCAAGCCGGTGGTCCGACAAGTCTCGCGAACAAGAAGGATATTTTCGTGATCCACGCCAATGGGTCGGTCGCGGGACGAGGATCAGGCGGTTGGTGGTCGGGCAGCATATCCAACATCGTCCTTCTGCCGGGCGACACCATCTATGTTCCGGACAAAGTTTCCGGGGGCAGCAACCTGTTCAAGAATCTCGGCCAGACGACCCAGATACTTTCCGGCGTAGCAGTAGCCGCCAGCGTAGTAACCCATCTCTAGGAGATTTGGATTTGTGGACCAACTTTTCCAGGCCGCCGAATTGGAGAGGCAGCACGCGCATGCCTGGACGGAGGACGATCGTGGGACGGCAAACAACCTTTTGGTGTTGTGGCGGCACCGACGCTTTTTGTGGCGTGTTTTCTGGATAACGTTCGTGGTCGCCATCGTGGTGGCTTTGCTGTTACCGAAGCACTATGACGCCGTTACGAAGATTGTCCCCGGGGAAAACTCCAACAGCTCAACTGGGCTCCTGAACAAGATGGGCGGCGGCTTTTCCGGGCTGGATCCCTCAACGCTGCTCGGGTTAAAGACACAGGGAGCATTCTACGTTGAGGTGCTCAAAAGCCGGACTCTCCAAGATCGTTTGATCCAGAGATTTGGGCTCTTGGCGCGCTACCGCTTTTGCCGTTGGTGTCCGAACACGACCTATTATGGCGCGCGCAAGAAGCTGGCATCCTTCTCCAGTTTTGAAGAGGACAAAAAAAGCGGCGTCATCACCATCACCGTCACTGACTACGAACCGCAGACGGCGGCGGAAATGGCCAATGCTTATGTAGAAGAGTTAAACCGTTTGGCGGCTTCTCTGAACACATCAGCGGCCCATCGGGAGCGCGAGTTTTTGGAAGATAGACTTAAGACAACGAAACAGGAGCTTGACCAGGCGTCCATGGAGTTGAGCCAGTTTTCCAGCAAGAACTTCGTCATGAATCCCCAGAACCAGCAGAGGAGCGTGATGGATGCCACGGGAAGGCTTGAAGGCGAGCTCATTGCTGCAGAAACTGATTTGCGGGAAAAACAGCAGCTCTATTCAGACGACAATATTCGCGTAACCACATTGAAGGCGCGCATTGGAGAACTACAGTCGCAGTTGCGAAAGCTGGAAGGTAATTTGCCTGGCGCGAATTCCTCCCGAGCGCCGGACAGTCCCTACCCATCACTGCGTTCGCTCCCCGGGCTCAACTACCGCTATGTGGACTTGTACCGGCAAGTCAGGATCCAGGAATCTGCCTATGAGTTCTTCACTCAGCAGTATGAGGTGGCCAAGCTCCAGGAAATCAAAGAGTTGCCGATCGTCCGGGTGCTCGATCTGGCGGTGGCGCCGGAGCGGAAGGCCGGGCCATCGCGCATTCTGGTTGTCCTCCTGAGTGTTTCGATTGCCTTGCTGCTGGCGGCCTTTTGGATCATTGAGAGGCACAGGTGGCGGCAGCTCCCGTTGGATCATACGCGACGCCTCTTGATGGCTGAAGTCGCAGACACAATGAAGGTCTCCGTCAGAAAACTGAAGCGCTGAACGTACGCCTGCCCCTGGTTTGCAGACCACCGTCCATGAGAATGGCTTTTGATTTACGGAGAATCAAGAATCCCGGCATCGGTCGGTACATGAAATGCCTGGTGGAAGCCGTGCTGGTACAGGCGCCAGAGAATGAGTATCTCCTGATACTGCCTCCAGGTGGGGAAGACTTGATTCAGGGTTGTGGCCCCGAGGTGACGACGATATCGCCGGAAATAAAGTATTATTCAGTGCGGGAACAGATTGAGCTGCCCGCGATTCTCCGCCGCAACAAAGTTGATCTCCTGCACTCGCCGCATTTCATGCTGCCGCTGGTGCGGCCGTGCCCGATGGTGGCAACGATCCATGACGTGATCTACTTGGCATGCAAGGACGATTTACCCTCACGGGCCGGGCGTTTCTACTATCGCGGGATGATGGGCGCTACCGTCCGCACGGCCACACGGATCATTACTGATTCTGAATTCTCCAAGAGAGACATTGTTTCCCGTCTGCGCGCTGACCCGGCGAGCATTGAGGTCATATATCCGGGTGTGGACTCGCGATTGCGGCGGGTCTCGGACCGCGTCCGGATCGAAAACACGCTCTCGGCATACGGCATCACCGACGATTATGTGCTCTATGCCGGCATTCATAAATTGCGCAAGAACCATGCTGGATTGTTGCGCGCGTTCCAGCGTTTTCTGGCTACCGGGGGAGCGGGGCAAGTGGTGCTTGCCGGGCCAATGAATGACGGCGAGGCCGTTCTGCGGCGACTGGCGGCTGATCTTGGAATCGCCGGGAAAGTCATATTCACAGGTTTTGTGAAGGACGCCGATCTGGCGGTCCTGTACTCCGCCGCCAAGGTATACGCCTGTCCCTCTCTCTACGAAGGCTTTGGATTTACGATAGTGGAAGCCATGGCTTGCGGAACTCCCGTAGTCAGTTCTGCGGCGACTTCGCTGCGCGAAGTTGGGGGGGATGCAGCGCTATATGCCGACTCGGAACAGCCTGAAGAATTTGCCCGTGCCCTTAGCCGCGCATTCTACGATCCTGCGTTGCGCCGAGACCTGGTCGAGAAGGGCTACCGGAACGCCGCACGCTTTACCTGGAGCCGTACGGCAACCCACACACTCCGGGTTTACCAGGACGCCGTCCAGGACCATTGCGCGAAGACGGCGCGTGCATGAGCGCCGCCCCATCCAGTCCGGCACGGACCGCGGGGAGCATGGCGGTTTTGCGGCGGACTGCCCGTCAGCTTTTCGTTGCGCAGTCGGGGCAACGGATTTTCACCATAGCCACCATGTTTCTGGTGGCCCGGCTCCTGGGCGTGGAACGTTTTGGAACGTATGCGTTACTGCGTACCGTGATGGAACTGGTCGCTGTGGTCTCCGGCTCAGGCACCATGGACTACGTGACGCGGGAGGTCGCGAAAGCGCCGGGAGCCAGTTGGAAACTCCTGATTCGAGTCACCCAGGTAAGGTGGGCTTATTGTGTTCCAACTATCGGCGCGGCCCTTTTGCTGCTCAAAGCGTTTCATTTTCCAACCAGCCTGGTCCAGAACGCGGCGCTCTTCTCGCTCATGCTGTTCTTGCGCGCGGCCGGCGAGTCGGCCCAGGGCGTCCTGAAAGGTCTGGGACACTTCGGCATCCTGCCGTGGGTGGAACTTCTCAGAGGGTGTGTCTTTCTCGCTTTGTCTCCGTTATTGATTTTTCACGGATTTGGGCTACAAGGCGTAATTACGGCGGAGATAATTGCCGTCGCCGTTGGTGCAGGGATCAGTCTGGTAATTGTGGTCCGGTTTGCGAACTTCCACAGTCAGGTCGTGCTAGGTTTCCGGCAGGTCATGGCTTCGATGTTCGTTTTCAATGTTTATCCACTTATTTCGACTCTGTATGACCGGATCGACGTGGTGTTGCTCTCCAAGCTCGCCGGAGACTTCGCCACCGGCATCTACTCGCTTCCTTACCGGGCTTATTCGACGCTGCAGATCATCCCGTATGGAGTGATGGGAGCATTGCTGCCGGGGTTTTCTTCGTCCCAAGTAGACCGCGATGCGCTGGAACGTTGCGCGCGCGCCATGAGATTTCTCTACCTCATTGCGCTGCTGGCAGTCCTAATCGTCGTGGGTTTTGCCCGGCCAGTGTTCATGTTGGTTCTGGGGCCGGAGTATGCTGCTTCCGCAGTCACTTTGAAGGTCCTGGTCTGCGCCGCAATACCGGCATTCATGAATTACGCCCTGAATACGCTGCTGCTGGCATCACACAAGGAGAAGGTATTTGTCTGGACAGCGACGACCTGCACGGTTTTCAATATCGGCGCAAACCTGCTGCTGATCCCCCGGTTCTCCTACATGGCGGCTGCGGTCATGACCGTGCTGACAGAAGTCCTTCTCCTGGCGCAGAATTGCTATTTGACGAAAAGGTACTTCGGCCGGCCGGTCCTTCCGGATGGCTGGCTCAAGATTACTTTGGGATTTGGCGCAAGCCTTGCGGCTTCGCTTTTGCTGGGTCGCGTCTTGCCTGAAGTCTGGGCCGGGACCCTTTCGTGTGGCGCGTTCGCATTTTTCGCACTGCTTGCGGACCGGGATGTTTCTAAAGCCCTCGCGATCGCCGGGCGCCAGCCGTGAACGAACCAGGCTCGGAGCAAAAACTGACCGTAGCGGTTGATACCTGGGCCCTGGGCACGTCTGCGCGCAACCAGGGCATTCATGTTTATGCTCGACATTTGCTGGCGCATTTTCGTGAGATCGCATCGCGGTACCCGGTGGTGATCAGACCTTACACGTGTGCCCAGGCGGAAAACGATGCCAATCTGTTATCGGCGGCGACCGGATTTGCTCCCAGACAAACGGGATTGTTGCGATTCAGCCGGTTGTGGCGTTACGGCGGCGCTTGCGCTCTTGCGAGGGTGCAGAAGCCAGATCTGGTCTTCAGCCCACAGTGCAATACGTTGTATTTTGGGAGCCGTGTTGCGATGGTAGTGACGATTCACGACCTCATTCCCGTTCTGCTGCCGTGCCCTTCGAAGAGAATCGCGCAAACGCTCAAATTGCTTACTTGGGCCGCTGCCCGATATTCACACGCCATCATCACTGATTCGGAATCATCGAAAAAGGACTTGATTAACGTCTATGGTGTGCCGGAATCTAAGGTCTCGGTAGTCTATCTGGGATACGACAGCACGATCTTCAACTCTGTGCCCCTCGATCCCGAACGGCAGAAGATACTGCTTGAGCGTTTGGGAATCCGCAAGGCGTACATTCTCCATCATGGCATTGTCCAGCCGAGGAAGAACCTGAAGAGACTCATTGAAGCATATCGCAAGATGCTGGCCCGCAATCGCAACCTGGATATAGACCTGGTTTTGGCCGGCGCAACGGGATGGGGGAGCGAGGTGGTCGTAACTGCCGCGGAGAACAGTGCCGGTTTGCCAGGCCACGTACTGCTCCCCGGCCCCGTAAGTGATTCGGACCTGTCACTTCTAGTGAAAGGCGCGTCGCTTGCCGTGGTCCCGTCGCTCTACGAAGGTTTCTGTCTTCCGATGGTTGAAAGCATGGCGTGCGGCGTTCCCACGGTAGCTTCGAATGCCTCGTGTCTACCGGAAGTGTCCGGCGGCGTGCTCAAATACTTTGACCCCTATTCCGTCGAAGAAATGTCAGCTTGCATGGAATCGGTGCTTGAGAATCAAGACCTGAGCGGGAAACTGGCCGCGAGAGGAAGGCAAAAGGCGCTCTCCTATGATTGGCGACGATGCGCCGAGCAAACGCTTGCAGTGCTGATCTCGGCTGGTGAATCGCTGTGAACGGCCAGGCGGCAGAAACCGTGCTACGGATTGCCCTGGATTCCTGGGCCCTATCCAGCAGGTTTCGTCACATGGGTACGTATGTCTATGCGCGGAACTTGGTCGCGGAATTCAGCAAAATGGATAAGGCCGACACTGGGGTGGAATTTTGCCTGTTCACCTGCGCGGGAAATTCCAATGACGCCAACCTCGTTCCGCCAAGCCCCGTCCTTAGGCTTTCCAAAACTGCATGGCTGAGACGTGAACGGTTCTGGCGGCTTGGGGCAGCGAGCTTGGCTGCCCAGCGGGAGCGGGCCGATTTGTTCTTTAGTCCTTCTGTGAGTAGTCTCCCAATCGGCAGGGTTCCCGTCGTGTGCACGGTCCATGACGCTACTCCGGTAGTTCTTCCTTCGCATGCGAAAGCGGCGACGCTCCGCACGCGATCGCTCTTGTGGACGCTGGCCAAATATTCCCGGGCGCTCATCACGGTTTCCCAATGCTCCAAGAACGACCTGGTCAATATCTACGGGCTGCCAGAGTCTAAAGTGGCAGTGGTTTACAACGGATATGACAAAGAAAGGTTCAACGAGGCCTCGCCAGACCTCGAATTGCAAAAGCGAGTACTGCGGCAGTTGGGAATTCGTAAGCCTTACATTCTGCATCATGGAGTCGTCCAGCCCAGGAAGAACCTAGGCAGGCTCATCGAAGCGTATCGTCTCATGTTATCTGCAAATCCCAATCTTGATCTGGAGTTGGTGCTTGCCGGCCCATTGGGATGGAGGTATGAGGAAGTCCTGGCTGCCGCGGGCAACGAAAGCGCAAAGAATGGCCGGGTAGTCGTCACTGACGCTCTGAGCGACTCAGATATGACGCTGCTGGTGAAGGGAGCGACACTGGCGGTTATTCCGTCGCTGTACGAGGGCTTCTGCCTGCCGATGGTGGAAGCTATGGCCTGCGGTGTTCCCGCGGTGGCCGCCAATACTTCCTGCTTGCAGGAAGTCTCGGGGGGAGTTCTGCGTTATTTCGATCCGCGCTCGGTGGAAGATATGGCAGACTGCATGGAGAAAGTACTGGAAGGCGAGGAACTGCGGGTGGAACTGGCACAAAAAGGGAAGCGTCAGGCGCAAAGGTACGACTGGAAGCGCTGTGCGGAAGACACCCTGGAGGTATTGAAACGGGAAAGCAGGAAATGAGCGTGACCGGCCAAGACGACGTTGCCCGTCCCACTCCGGCAGGAACGCTCGTAGTGCCGGTGGCCATAGCCGTTTTTGCGGTTACCATTGCGGCCGTGGCAGCCCGCCAGTCTGCTTTCCTGATCGTTGCTGTTTGCATTCCACTAGCAATTGTTGCGCTGATGAAGTTCGACTGGTATTTTTGCGCCGTAGTCTTTCTTATTCCATGGAACCCCACACTGGACTGGAAGCTTCCTGTCCGCGACGTTTCTTTGCTGGCACATGCCGTTTTATTCTGCGGCGTCTGGATCATTCGCAAACAAAGAGGCAAATCCATCAAGACATGGCTGTTTGGCAGCAAGTTGAAACAAGCCGTCCTGTTACTGGGCGCCGTGGCTGCCGTTTCACTCGCCTTGAGCCCGCTGTCTGAGTCGGGAGCATTTCCGGCCCTCGCCAAGTTGCTGTCCTATATCGCGCTCTTCTTTGCGGCGATCGGCTGGCTGGAAAGCCGGGAGCAAATCATTGGCACCCTCAAACTGCTCTTGCTTTCAGCGGTGGGTGTTGCGTTGTTTGGTTTTTATCAGGCCTTGGAGCAGGATTTCACTCCGCTATATTTCCGCATGTATCCCATGGAGGAAGCAACGTTCGACGCGCAGGGCGGATGGGCGGGACGCATAACGTCATTCCTTTTCCATTACAACGCGCTGGCAGGCTACCTGAATGTCGTGATCCCTGTAGCGATCGGCGCAACGGTCCTGGCGAAGGAGCGATGGCTGCGCTACCTGGGCTTTGTCTGCATCACGACCGCCGTTGCCGCCCTTTATCTGACAGGAAGCCGGGGAGGGTTGATCGCTCTGGGCGGCGCGCTGTCAGTCACCGTATGGTATCTGGTTCCAAGGCGGGCAACGATCGCCGTGCTGCTCTGCTCCGCGGTATTGTCTGCCGCGATCGCGCTCCCTCTGGCGCCCAGGGAATCCAGCCAGGAACGGTTGCAGTCAGTGGATGACTTCACCCAGGAATCGCGCTTGGCGCTATGGGGCGCTGCGGGGTTGATGTTCCTGAGCCACCCCGTCCTCGGCGTGGGGTACGGCAACTACAAATTCCTGTTGCATGCTTATGTTCCTGGGATTTCCGATGATCTGGATTCCCACAACCTGTATCTGCAGCTCCTGGCAGAGACGGGGATTGTCGGGTTTCTTGCTTTCTTCGTCCTGCTGGGAGCGTTCGCCAGGATTGGCCTAAAACTCCGCAAGACACCTGATCCGTACTATCGCGCAATAGGAGTTGGCGTGTGTGGAGCACTGGTCGCCACGTTGCTGCACGGTTTCGTGGACTTTATTTTTGGTGTCAGCCCACAATTCGGTAACGTGTTCTGGCTGGTGCTCGCGTTGGGGTGTGCGGCGGTCGCGATGGCTCAAGATCTGCATGAACCAACGGCTAGCGAACCAGCGGGGGCTGCCGGTGTTTGAGGGAACGGCACAGATGGAGGTACTGGAGTCTTGCAATGTTTGCGGCAGCCGCTTCATAGAGGAAGTCGACATCGAATGCCATCTGTGCCGCTGCCGCGCGTGTGGCTATGTATTTGACAGTCCCCGTCCAACGTTAAAAGAAGTGGTTGCGTTTTACTCGCGCGCGGCCCAATACGATTCCTGGCTGCAAGCGGAAAGAGACCGCGCCGTCCTGTGGAAGAGAAGATTGAAAAAACTGCTGCCTCACCTAACGCCGGGCAATCTGCTTGATGTGGGGGCCGGCGTTGGCCAATTTCTCGACCTGGCGAAGCCTTTCTTCCAACAGGTCCAGGGAACTGAAGTCTCCGAGAGCGCAGCCGCGGTCGCCAGAAGGAAATACAGGTTGGAAATATTGCGGGGTCCTCTGGAAGCGATGGATTTGCCGGCGGCGTCGTTCGACAACATTACGCTCTTTCACGTTTTGGAACACGTCTCCGATCCGATGAAGCTGGCGGACAAATGTGCATTGCTGCTTCGCCCTGCGGGCAAGATGGTCATAGCTGTCCCCAACGACGTTCTCGCGTGGACCTCAAAGATCAAGAAGGCAGGAAAAAGACTCGGATTGCGGCCGTTTCAAAAATTCAGCCGAAGGCTGGGGATAGCAAAGGCGGGGACTTCACGGGAAATTCATCTTTCGCATTTCACCCCGCCGGTGTTGCGGCAACTCCTCGCACGGACGGGTTTTTCAATTGTCGAAGAATCTCTGGATCCCTATTACGCGGCCCACGGAGTCGGGCTTTGGGCGCATGCGGTCTATTACGGATTCCACCGGGTCTTGTGGCTCCTTTTGCGAATCAATCGCTATGAGACGATTTGGATAATAGCGAGGAAGCAGTGACGAATGGCATCCGGGTTGGTTTTGATGCGCGATGGTACAACGATTCGGGCGTAGGGACTTATGTTGCCGGACTTCTGACGGCGCTGTGCCGTCCCGAATTGGGCGTTGATTTGATCGTTTACGAAGACCCGAAAAACCCGGTGCCTGGATTGGACGTAACGCAATGCGAGCGCGTTGCAGTGCGGTCAGGCACCTACTCACTTAGGGGACAGATTGAGTTGTCCCGCCGCACCAAGCGCGACGGTCTGGACGTATTCCACAGCCCTTTCTACGGTGTACCGCTGACGCTTGATTGTCCAGTCGTCGTGACGATTCACGACTTGATTCCATTTTTGTTCAGCATATATCCTCGGCCAAAGCAATTTCTGATCAAGATGGGCTACCGGCTGGCGCTTTCCCGCGCGGAACAAATCATTGCAGTCTCCGGTAATACCGCGAGTGATTTGACCAGACTCCTCGGAGTGCCCGCCAGACGAATTTCAACAATTCATAATGCAGTCCTGGAAGAGGCTTTTCATCCAAGGCAAAAGCGGGGAGAACTTGATTTGCTCGAAACAAAATCTGGCGTGCGCGCGCCATACGTCGTTGTATCGAGCGCGCGCAATTGGCGGACCAAGAACCTGTCGGTGGCGTTGCAAGCGTTGGCGCTGGCTCGGGAAAAAGCGCACACCGCCTTTCAAACGGTGGTGTACGGGTCAGAAGAAGGGCTTACAGCGGCACTTAGACATAATTCCTGGCCTGATCTGCATCTAAGGACGACAGGTCACCTCGTCGCTGCGGAATTGGGCATGCTGTTCCGTCACGCGAGGGCGTTCGTTATGCCGTCGCTCTATGAGGGCTTTGGTTTACCGGTGCTGGAAGCTATGGCGTGCGGCTGCGCGGTCCTCACGTCCAATGCCGGTTCGCTGGCTGAAGTGGCGGGAGAGGGCGCACAGATTTTCGGCGCGACCGATGTCGAGGGACTGGCCCAGGCGCTGGCTACTCTGCTGCGCGATCCGCAAGAATTAACGCGTTGGCAGGAGCGAGCACTCGTCCGCGCCGCCGATTTTTCCTGGTGCAAGGCGGCGAGAGAAACCGTCTCGGTATATCATCGTGCATGGCGGCACGGCGATGCCGTCGAGTAAAAAACAAACAACTCAGTCCAGGGTGAACAATCGAATGCGTGCGCTCATTACGGGAATTACCGGGCAAGACGGTTCTTACATGGCCGAATTTCTTCTGGCAAAAGGCTACGAGGTCCATGGCCTGGTGCGACGGAGCAGTGTGGAAAAGCTTGATCGCATTGAACACATTGCCGACCAGGTTAAATTCGTAGAAGGCGATCTGACCGACCAGGGATCGCTGGACATGGCCGTCAGCGAGATCCAGCCTGATGAGATTTACAATCTGGCCGCGCAGAGTTTTGTCCCTGTGTCCTGGAACCAGCCCGTGCTCACCGCGGACGTTACCGGTCTGGGAGTGCTGCGGGTGTTGGAAGCAATTCGCAAGCATTCCCCGAAGACTAAATTTTTGCAGGCCTCCAGCTCGGAAATGTTCGGAAAAGTGATCGAGAAGCCGCAAACGGAAAAGACACCTTTTCATCCCCGCAGCCCCTATGGCGTTGCGAAAGTGTTCGCGCATCATCTCACCGTGAACTACCGGGAGAGCTACGGGATATATGCCTGCTCTTCGATTTGCTTCAACCATGAGTCGCCCCGGCGCGGCGTTGAATTCGTCACGCGCAAGGTTAGCCAGAACGCTGCGAAGATCAAGTTGGGGATGTCCCAGACACTGAAAATGGGAAACCTTGACGCGGAACGCGACTGGGGATTCGCGGGCGACTATATCAAAGCGATGTGGCTGATGTTACAGCAACCTGAGGCTGACGACTTCGTGATCGCCACTGGCGCGACCCACAGCATTCAAGAACTTCTGGAGGTTGCGTTTTCCTTTCTGGGACTGGACTGGAGGAAGTATCTCGAAATAGATCCCAAACTTGTCCGGCCCGCGGAGGTTGATTATCTCTGCGGCGATGCCGGCAAAGCGCGCCGTGTACTGGGGTGGAAGCCTGCCGTCACGTTCCGGCAATTAGTGGAGATCATGGTCGAAAGCGATTTGACGGCCCTCAAAAAGACCCTGGCAAACCGCGCGGCCACAGCGGGAGTCTAAGCGTGGTTGCTTCGTCGGTTCAGCGTATCAAATCCGAGGTCAAGGCGGCTGATATTACGATCGGCCGTGGCGGACGTGCCGTGAAAAGAACCATCGATGTCGTTGGCTCTTTCATGCTCATAGTGCTGATGACTCCACTGATCATTACTCTGGGCATTCTGGTCCGGACGATCGAGGGAAGCCCGGTACTCCACCGCCGTCGCGTAATTGGACCCAAGGGCGAGTTTGATGCGTTCAAGTTGCGGACCATGCGGGTGGATGCAGATGAAATCCTGCGCAGCAACCCGGACCTACAGCGAAGATTTGAAGGTAGTTTCAAACTGCAAGACGATCCCCGCGTCACGCGCCTGGGGGCCTTGCTCCGAAAAGCCAGCCTTGATGAACTGCCGCAATTATGGAACGTGCTGAGAGGCCAGATGAGCCTGGTAGGGCCGCGGATGATTACTCCGGCTGAGCGTGAGAAATACGGCGAAGCACAACGGGTTTTTCGTCAGTTCAAGGCCGGGCTGACCGGCTACTGGCAGATCCACGGAAGGCAGGCAACGTCGTATGCCCAGCGGGTGGAGATGGACCTGTTTTATGCAAGACACTGGTCCCTGTTCCTAGACCTTGAGATTCTTGCGAAGACACCGCTTGCGGTGTTTCGCGGAGCAGGAGCCTACTGATGGCAAATGTGTTAGTCACCGGCGGCGCAGGCTACGTTGGATCCGTCTGCTGCGCGGAATTGCTGGACCAGGGCCACACGGTGTCTGTGGTGGACGATCTCTCTACCGGCTTCAAAGACGCCGTGCCCGCGGGCGCGGCCTTTTTCGAAATGGACATAGGAAACCGCGAAGGCTTACTTCGGGTGGTGCGCGACGCAAAGTTTGATGTCGTGTTTCATTTCGCGGCCAAGGCCCTTGTCGCAGAATCGATGGTCAATCCGGGCTTTTTCTTCCAGCACAACGTTGCCGCAGGCATTTCCATGCTGGAAGTCCTGCGGGAAGCTGGAATCAGGAAGTTTGTGTTTTCGTCTTCGGCGGCCGTCTATGGAATTTCTGAAAAGCCCCTCATCGCGGAAGACGACCCGAGGAAGCCCATCAATTCCTATGGAGAATCAAAGCTCATTTTTGAACAGATTCTCCAATGGTACGCCCGGGCCTACGGCTGGAGCGTGATCGCTTTCCGTTATTTCAATGCGGCCGGCGCGGCGGCGGACCGCGGAGAAAGACACGATCCGGAGACGCACATAATCCCGCTGGCGCTCCAGGCGGTCGCAGGAGAGCGCGCCTTTTTCCAGGTCCACGGCGGCGACTATCCCACTCCGGACGGCACTTGTTTGCGGGATTACGTTCACATTCTTGACATCGCGCGCGGCCACATCTGTGCTTTGACCAAGATGGACAAGCCGGGCATGCGGCCCTACAACATCGGTTTGGGCGCCAGCTATTCCGTGCGACAAATCTGCGATATGGTCGAGAAAGTCGTTGGGCGCCCCCTTCCCGTAAAGATTGGCCCCCGCCGTGATGGAGACCCGCCTATCTTGTGCGCGAGCCCGCAACGCATCATGCACGAGCTCGGCTGGAAGCCGGAAAGCTCGTCTCTGGAGCAGATCATTTCCTCGGCCTGGCAATGGAAACGTAAGCAGTTGGCCGCACAGGCGGTTGCTTCTGCGACATAGGCCCCATCCATGAAATCATTCGTCACCGTGAGTTACACCATGGCTTCAAAACCTCTGGTCTGCTTTGCATCAGACAAAGGACTTGGAGGACTGAACTGATGCTGCAAGGTCTGATCTTTGACTTGGACGGCGTCATAGTGAACAGCCATCCTGATCACAGGCGCGTGTGGCGGACCTTCTTTGCTTCTCTAGGCAGGCAATACTGCGATGATGAACTGGAATTTGTGGTGGAAGGGCACAAACGCGAAGATATTCTGCGCCACTTTCTTGGCGCGCTCCCGGATGAACAACTGAAGGACTATGGCGCGCGAAAGGAGGCCTTGTTTAGAGCTTCAACACCGGAGCCCGAAACGGTAAAAGGGCTGCATGAATTCCTGCAGCAGGCGGAGCAGGCAGGGCTGCCGATGGCGGTCGCAAGTTCAGCCGGCCGGGAACGCGTGGAGTACACCCTGAAGCGCCTCCAGTTCCGTGAGCGATTCTCGGTAATCGTAACTTGCAAGGATGTCCAAAGTTGTAAACCTGATCCCGCGATTTTTCACGCAGCCGCCGAGGGTCTGGGCGTGCAGGCTTCCGGTATCCTGGTTTGCGAAGATGCAGTGAACGGCGTGGAAGCAGCCAAAAAAGCCGGAATGCGGTGTCTGGCGATTGCCGCGAATGGTAGAACGCCGCTACTTCATCAGGCTGGCGCGGACAAGATAATACCTGACTTTACCGCCGCCAATCTGGCAGAATTGCGCACCCTCTTCATTTAAGCATCAGTAGGCATATTCGAAGGAAGACAGCCGGTCTGATATCTCAAGCAGCCGGCCGCCCTCCTCCGTTCGCGGGACGCGAAGTCTAAACAGCCTGGGCCAAAGCCTTAGCCTGGTCTTTGATCACCAGGTCGGCAAAGCGCTCCATCTCTTCCAATTGTGGGCTGAATTGCAGGAGCAGAAGATCAACTCCTGCCTCTTCAAATTCCGCAATACGTTCGGCCACTTGCTCGGACGTGCCGACCAACCTGGAGCGCAGGCCGCGGTTGGAGACCGAGTAGTCCTCCAGGGAAACGCGCTGCTCAAGCTGCGTGTTGGCCAGCCACTGCTGATAGTTCTGATATCCTGCGGCGTTTTGCTTGACGTCTGTGATGCGGCGCACTTCGTCCTGGGCTTCGCGCTCGCTCTCGCGGACCACGCCGTAGGCCGCCACGCCAAACTGCATGCGCGGCAGGCCCCACTTTTCGCGCCGCTCAGAGAGGTCTTCGATCTTCAGCCGGACTTTTTCCGGCGGATCACCATGCATCACGTAGGCGTCACATTTTTGTGAGATCAGGTTCTTGGCGGCTTCAGATTCGCCGCCGGCGTAGATCACCGGCCGGGGCCGCGAGACCGGCTTCGGTTGTAGAACCAGGTCGTCCACGCGGTAGTATTTGCCGTGAAAGGAGAAGTGGTCTTCTTTCCAGGCGCGGTCAACAACGTCCAGCCATTCGGACGTGCGTGCGTAGCGGTCGTCGTGCTGGTCAAACTGGACGCCATATTTACGCGCCTCTTCCGCCCACCAAGAGGAGACGACGTTGAGCGAAAGGCGGCCACCGCTGATATGGTCGATACTGGCCGCTTGTTTCGCCAGCAGCGCCGGATTGTGGAACGTGGGACGCACGGCAACCATCAGCTCTTGACGAGTGGTGACAGCAGCCAGCGCCGCCGCCGTGGACCACGCGTCCAGCGACGGCGCTTCCGGGCCTTTGATGTCGTTCAGGTTCAGTTCGGCGATCAGCGTCAGGTCAAAGCCAATTTCCTCGCTGCGGCGCGCCAGCCGGCTGACGTACGAGAAACTGGTCTCCATGTTTTCGTCTTCAACATTGCGCAGCCAGCCGCCAAATACGGGAAGCCAATATCCGTAACGCATTATGCAGCCTCCGTTTCCAGGTAGTCCACCAGGCGCACAAAAGGATCAAAGCCGATCACCTTTGGGCCGTCCGCCACGAAGTTGGAGAGAGCGTTGATGTCATAAAAGTAGAGTTGGCCGTCGCGATCATCGACGATATATTCGACTCCGCCCACTTCAATATTCGCTTCCTGCATAATGCGCTCGACCGAGTGGACGATCTGGTCCGGCGGCGTATACCCTTCCACTCGCAATCCGGTCTTGGGAGCGTCCACTGGACACGCGGCACGTTGCAGGTCTTGACCGCTGGTGGTCCTGCAGATATCTGCCGGACAAAGATCAAACGTCTCGCCGGTCAGGTGGACCTTGATGCCGTAGAGATATTTGCACCCCACAACCTCCACCCGCACAATGTGGCCACCGCGCGCCGGAATGAACTCCTGAACCAGGGCCGTGTTGTCCAGGCCAAGATCCAGAGAGTTCGTGCGGGCCGCTTCCGCCACTTGCTCGCGGTCATCGAATTTCATTACACCCGCACCGCTGCCGCCGATGTTCGGCTTGACTACGATCGGGAAGCGCAGACCTTTAGAAGCTTCTACGGCGTCTTCCGAGTGGTTGATGACCCGCGTCCTGGGGTAGGGAAGTCCCAACGATTCCAGCAGCGAAAGCTGGAGAGCTTTGGACGTCTCATAGCGGAACGCCTTCTGTCCGTTGACGATGCGTTTGCCGCGCTGTTCCAGATGGTCAAGGTAGTAGAGCGTGTAGAAGATCCCCTGGCCATGGCCGCGCCGGTAAGCCGACGGGCTCATGCGGTTGAACAAAAGCGAATAGTTGCCTTCGCCATTCAGGTGCGCGGGATCAAAGTGGTGCTGGGCCGCATTGATTCGAACATAAGGCGTACCCCGGCGATCCAGTTCCGCGAACAGCGGGGTAAACCAGTGGGGATGTTCATAGTAAATTGCAAGTGGCTGCTTGAGCTTGGACACGGTCCCCTCATTTTCCGGGCATTTTTCTCTCGGAAGCAGCCCACAAAGCGAAAGGGCCGCTCCGTTGGAGCGGCCCTTTTGGTGAAGTTACTGATCTTACATAAGATTGCTCTCCACCGGCCGCTCGCTGGTACACATACAACAACACATGCACATGGTCATGACCATGGAAGGCGCGGGGAGCCGGAGGCTTTTTAGATACTGCATATGAATCTCTTAGATGCTACACGGATACCCGTTGAATCGTCAATATTTTTAATATTGTTCAATTGGAGTCAAGAGTCCGGGATGCCCACGGTGTCGGCACCCCTTTGTACCGCGCCAAGCTGCATTTTGTCGAACCGAGGTCAGGAAACGCCAGCTGAATTTTGGCAATTCCTGCGATTTGTGGGAAACTCTCTGTTCTTTCGACGAGAGGGAGTTGCTGGCATGGCGAGAGAGAACCATCTTTACCGGGGAATCTTCAAGTGGAGCGCGAGTGTGTTTTTCTTGGGCAGTACGCTGGCCCAAGGGCCTGCCGGGTTTGAAGTCACTGAGACGACGATTGCGGACACGCATGTCGCTCTCCGTTCGGGGAGAGTCACCTGCCGCCAGTTGGTTGAGGCTTATCTGAAGCGGATTCAAGCTTACGATCAGACCACCGGGCTGAACTCCATCGTCGTGGTGAATCCCAATGCGCTTTCTGAGGCCGACAAACTTCAGCAGGAATTCAAACGCACAAAGCAGCTGCGCCCGCTGCACTGCATCGCAGTGATCGTTAAAGACAATTACGACACGTATGACCTCCAGACGACCGGAGGCTCGCTGGCGATGAAGGGCTTTGTCCCGTCGGAAGACGCGTTCATGGTGAAGAGAATCCGCGAGGCCGGCGCAATCGTGCTGGCGAAATCCAACATGGCCGAGTGGGCTTTTAATCCCTATGTTACCGTGAGTTCGATTGCCGGAATCACTCGCAATCCATACGGCCTGGACCGCGTGCCCGCCGGTTCCAGCGGTGGAACGGCTGCCGCGGTGGCCGCGAGTCTGGGAGAGGTCGGACTGGGAACCGACACCGGTAACTCCATCCGCGGTCCGTCTTCGCACAACGACTTGGTGGGCATTAGGCCAACTATTGGGCTAACGAGCCGGGACGGCATTATTCCGCTCTATTTTGGTAACGATGTCGGCGGCCCCATGGCCCGGACCGTCGAAGATGCTGCCAGGGTTCTGGACGCCGTTGCGGGCTATGATCCTGCGGACCCAATAACCAGGCTCTCGGACGGCAAAATACCAAAGAGTTACTCGCTATTTCTAGACAAGAAGGGCCTTCAGGGAGCGCGTATTGCCGTCTTCAGAAAGTATATTGACGCCCCCACGACGGATCCGCAGGTGAAGGCTTTGACGGAGAAAGCGATCCAGGATTTGAGAGCGCAGGGCGCGGAGATTGTGGACCCGTTTGTGGTTCCGGACTTCGAAAAACTTACGGAGAACATATGGTGTGGCGATTTTCAGGCCGACGTGAACACTTATCTTGCCGCACATGCAAAAAATGCCCGTTACAAGAACCTGGCGGAAATCGTCGGGTCAGGCTTGTACCTGCCGTATATTGAACCGCGCCTGAAGGCGGCGATCGCCGCCAAAGACGCTGCCAGTGCGCCTTGCCCGGACGTTTATCATAGTGAACGTAAGATAGCGTTCCGCAACGCCGTGCTGGCTGCCATGGACGCCGCCAAGGTCGACGCAATTATCTATCCGACGTGGAGTAATGCCCCCAGAAAAGTGGGCGACACGCAAAGCCCGGCTGGTGATAACAGCCAGATCCTTTCCCCGCAAACCGGTTTTCCGGCAATCACTGTGCCGATGGGTTTCACCTACGAGTCGCTGCCGGCAGGATTGACGTTCCTGGGAAGGCTCTTTACCGAGCCCACCTTGCTCAAGTATGCGTACGCCTATGAGCAGGCGACCAAGCACCGGCGTCCACCGGCAAAGTTTGGGCCGCTTCCCTAGTACAAGTGATCCGGTTGCCGCAATCGCCGTTATTTCAGGCTTGCTCGCGGGTCCGGACGGCGCTACGATGCCTTGCGCGAGAGGTTTCATGTGGAGGTGCGTATGAAATCCGCTCTTTGTTCCGTAGTCCTTCTGTCGGTAATCACGGTTTGCGCGCAAGTCCAGCAGATCAGGATCGCTGCCGGTTCACCGGAAGACCAGGCCAGTCAGGCCATCAGCAATGAAAAAGACGCACAGAAGCGCGCGGCGATGTGGCAGGACTTTGTACAGAAGTTCGCTTCCAACGCGGACGCCGTGGCCTACGGTAATTCCCAGTTGTCGCAGCAGTTTCAGGATGCCGGTGACATCGCCAAAGCCATGGAGTACGACGAGAAGGCCCTGGCCGCACAGCCCAGGAATCTTGAATTGCTGGTTACCCTCGCCGGACTGGCTGAAAGAGTAAAGGCCAACGAGAAAACGGCGGATTTTGCCATCCGCGGAGGCGCAGCGTTCACCAGCATTGCGACCCAACCCAAGCCGGAAGGGGCGACCGCTGAGCAATTTGCGGCGAACATTAAGTCAGCGCAGGACCCGTTGCGATCATCGTATGAATACCTGGAAGCGCTGGGCGTGAACGCGGTGATGGCGGAGCAGGACAACAAGCTGCGCATGAGCGAACTGGAACGTTTCGCGGCCGCTTTTCCTAATTCCAGGTTTCAGGACCAGCTGCTGCAGGTGTCCGTTTATACTTTGGGCCAGTTGAAGGATTCCGCCCGGCTCGCCTCGTTCGCCGAGAAAGCGCTGGCGGCGAGTCCTAACAGCCTCAGCACCCTCGTGGTACTGGCGGCCGCCTTCGCGGACTTGCCCGATGCCGCCAGCACTGCGCGTGCCGAAAGCTACGCCCGGAAGGCCCTGGAACTGGCCAAAACCCAGACCGGCGAAGATGCCGGCAAGTTGCAGTTCAATTCGGGCCTGGCGCATTCCACGCTTGCCTATGCTCTCCTTAAGCAGGACAAGGCTGCGGCCGCAATCCAGGAGTTCAAGGCGGCTTTGCCGGAGCTGAAGGGCAATCCAGAGGCCTACCAAGCCGCGCTTTTCCGTTTGGGGTATGCTTACGGCAAGACCAACAGGGCAGCGGAAGCCAAGGCGGCTTTAAGTGAAGCGGCCGGAATCAGCGGACCGTACCAACAGCCGGCGCGAGAGCTGTTGGCCAAGATCGAGGCTGTGGCCCCGAAATCGGCCAGAAAGAAATAACGCAATCTGGCGGCATTAAAACAGGGTAAAGCCTCAAGATATGGCCCTAAGTTATAACAAAAGTAACGATACAGTTCCGGTTTACCCCAGCGATGGCAAGCCGAGAGTTGGTATAATTTGTATTGATGTTGAAGTATTCCATCGTCGTTCCTTTTCACAATGAGCAGGAGAGCGTAACCACACTCTACGACCGCCTGAAAGCGGTCATGGAGGCGACGGGCGCGAGCTTTGAACTGGTCTTTGTGGATGACGGAAGCCTGGACCGTACCTACAAGCTTCTGCGGGAGATCGTGGCCGTCGATAGCCGAGTCACTGTCGTGAAGCTGCGCCGCAACTTTGGCCAGACGTCTGCCCTGGCTGCCGGTTTTGCCCATGCCCAGGGCGAATACATCATCGCCATGGACGGCGACTTGCAGCACGACCCCGACGATATTCCGAAATTCCTGGAAAAGCTGGAGCAGGGCTACGACCTGGTGAGCGGCTGGCGCAAAGAGCGTGTCGACAACTTTGTAATGCGCCGTTTGCCTTCGCGTATGGCCAACTGGGCCATGTCCAGGCTGAGCGGAGTGAAGATCCACGATTTTGGCACAACGTACAAAGCGTACCGCCGGGAAATCATTCAGCAGCTGCCGCTCTACGGCGAGATGCATCGTTTCATTCCTGCGCTGGCTTCGGCATATGGCGCCAGCATCTGCGAAGTGCCGATCAAAAACATTGTCCGGCCCCAAGGCGAATCGCATTACGGCATTTCGCGGACGTTCCGCGTGTTCTTTGATCTCATTACCATCCGTTTTCTCCTCAAGTACATGTACAGACCTCTGCACTTGTTCGGGACGGCAGGCATGTCTTCCATGATCATTGGCTCGGGCATCGCTCTGTGGCTCATGATCACCAAGGTGTTATGGCATGACGCGATAATGGATAAACATGGCCCGCTGCTGATTTTCGCTGCTGTCCTCATTGTGTCCGGCGTTCAGCTTCTGGCACTGGGTCTTCTGGGAGATCTTCAAGTCCGTAACTTTCAGGAGCCCGTGCGCCGCGTTCCCTATACTGTCGCCCACGTACTGAAAGCCCAGAGCCTGGAACATCCCGTCAACGAGCCCCAAGAATGAGCCAAGTCATAACCCAAACTGAACTACGCCTGGCTAAACGTATGTCCCGGCTGGGAACAGAAACCGCCTTCGAGGTCCTAACGAAAGCGCGTGCCCTGGAGGCGCAAGGCAAAGACATTATCCATCTGGAGATCGGCGAGCCGGATTTCGATACGCCAGCGAACGTGGTTGAGGCCGGCATCAACGCCATCCGCGCAGGTTGGACTCACTACGGCCCGTCGGCTGGACTGCCGGTCATGCGGGAGGCCATCGCGGAGGAGGTCAGCCGCACCCGTGGAGTAAAATGCACGGCCGAGGAAGTAGTAGTTGTCCCGGGAGGGAAGCCTACTATTTTCTATACCATGATGGCATTTGTTGAAGAAGGGGATGAAGTTATCTATCCCAACCCGGGGTTTCCGGCGTATGAGTCGCTGACAAATTTTCTGGGCGCTACGCCGGTGCCGATCCATCTTCGCGAAGAGAAAGATTTCCGGTTTGATCCCAACGAGTTTGCTGACTTGATCACCGACCGCACACGATTGGTTGTGCTGAATTCGCCCCATAATCCGACGGGTGGGGTCCTGAGCTTGCAAGACCTGCGAGATATCGCTACTGCCATTGGCGACCGCGACATCATGGTGCTCTCCGACGAGATTTACAGCCAGTTGATCTTTGACGGCGAACATCACTCCATCATGTCACTGGATGGCTGGAAAGACCGTACCATCATGCTCGACGGCTTTTCCAAAACGTATGCCATGACCGGATGGCGACTGGGATACGGCGTGATGCGCGCCGACCTGGCCAGACATTTCAGCAAGCTCGTGACCAATTCCAATTCCTGCACAGCAAGCTTCACTCAGATCGCCGGCGTGGAAGGATTGCGCGGCGACCAGACCTCCGTCCGGAACATGTGTAAGGAATTTCACCGCCGGCGCGACCGTTTTGTGGAGCGGATCAATAGAATCCGGGGCTTCAGTTGCCGGGTGCCGAAAGGCGCATTTTACACGTTCCCGAATATCCAAAAGACGGGCTGGACCTCGCAACAACTGGCCGACGCGCTGCTCGATCAGGCCGGAGTAGCGTGCCTGGCCGGGACAGCGTTTGGCGAGTTCGGGGAAGGCTATCTCCGCTTCAGCATTGCCAATTCGCTTGAGAACCTCGACAAAGCCCTGGATCGCATTGAAGACTGGGTGAAGAAGAATCTGTAGCCGCGAATAATCGCGAAAGACGCGAATTGGTTTTGGAGTTGGGGCCTGTAATCACGGGCAACCCGTCTTCTGTTTGTCTAGCACCCAAGCCACGATGACCACCAGACAGTTTCGAGTCTTCGCTACCTGCCACATCGGCGACCAGGCATTCAATCGTTTGCGCGAGAAGGGTTACCATCTGGAGATCTATCCCGGCCCTGAAGCACCGCCAAAATCGGTGATTGTTGAGAGAGTCCGCAGCGGGATCGATGGATTGATCACCACCCTGCGCGACCCGATTGATGCAGAAGTTTTTGAGGCGGGCAAGGGAACCCTGAAAGTTGTAGCGCAGCTGGCGGTCGGTTTTGACAACATCAATCGTGCCGATGCCAACCGGTACAAAATCCCGTTCACGCACACGGCTGACGTTCTCACAGATGCGACCGCGGAGTTTGCTTTCTTCATGATGGGCGCCGTCGCGCGCCGCTTGTGGGACAGCGAGAAGATCGTACGGGAAAAGCAATGGGGATCGTGGCATCCCTTTCTTCCGTTCCTGGGCGACGAGGTCAGCGGCAAAACAATTGCCGTGATCGGTACGGGCCGCATCGGTCAGGCGCTGATCAGAAAATGCGTGGGCTTTGAGATGAACGTCCTGTGCTTCGACCCGGCATATCAGGACCACAAGTTTGTAGCCGGCATTCAACAAGTCCTGGATCTGGCGCACGCAAACCGCTTGTATCAGGAAAAGCGCTGGATCAAGTACGTTGGCATTGAGGAAGCGCTGGGCCAGGCGGATTTTGTGAGCCTGCACGTTCCGCTGGTGCGCCGAGGTGAATCGGGGACTCCCACTTACCACCTGATGAACGAATCCACATTCAAGATCATGCGGAAGGACGCGTACTTGATTAACACGTCGCGCGGTCCGGTCGTGGACGAAGCAGCGTTGTATAAAGCGCTCAAAGAAAAATGGATTGCCGGAGCGGCGCTTGACGTTTTCGAAAGAGAGCCCCTACCAGTTGATTCTCCGCTGCGCGATCCGGCCATTGAAGACCGATGCCGGTTGTTTCATCACTTTGCCAGTGGCGGCAGGATCACGCGACTGTCCGCCGATCCCGACAAGGGCATGGCCGGAAGATGCGTGCAAGGTCTGATTGACGTTCTGGAGGGGAACTACGGCGGCGATGTTACGAAAATGCCGTATGTCGTGAATAAAGAGGGTTTCCAGTGAGCGTCTTTTTTGCGTGCCGCGTTACTTGTCGGCCGGTGCTAAGACCGCAGCCATGGACTTGAAGATTTTCGAGCCATCGGCTGATCCAAGCAGCGTTTCGCTGCAGCGGTCGGGATGGGGCATCAGGCCCAGCACGTTACCGCCCTCACTGCAAATGCCGGCAATATTATCGAGCGAACCATTGGGATTCGCTTCCGGCGTGATCTGGCCGTCCGGCGTGCAATAGCGAAGGACGACTTGCTTGCGCTGTTGCAGAGACTTTAGCGTTTCTGCGTCGCAGTAGTAGTTGCCGTCCATGTGTCCGATAGGAATCTTGAGGACTTCAGCCCGTTTGCAAGCATTGGTGAACTGAGTGTCCGCATTTTCCACGCGCAGGTAAACGTACTTGCAAACGTATTTCAGGCCGGCATTGCGCATGAGCGCGCCGGGAAGCATGCCCGCTTCACACAGGATCTGGAAACCGTTGCAAATGCCGAGCACCATTCCACCCGAAGCCGCAAAACGCTTTACTTCGCTCATGATCGGGGCGAACTTGGCAATGGCGCCGGTGCGGAGATAGTCGCCGTAGGCGAAGCCGCCAGGCACAATGATGGCATCACAGTTCTCCAGGTTGTGCGATTCGTGCCAGAGAAACGCGGCCTGCTGGCCGGTGGCCGTAATGGCGGCATGGTAACTGTCATGGTCGCAATTGGAGCCGGGGAAGACGATGACGCCGAATTTCATAAAAACCATTTAACCACAGAGGGCACCGAGGAACACAGAGGGGCCTTGTATTTGGCTTCCTCTGTGCGCCTCTGTGTCCTCTGTGGTTAAACTGGGTGAATATGGCCTTGCGCGACCATGCACGCACCACCGGCTCAGCCCTCAAGAACTGGTTTGTGGCGCAGTGCTATGACTCACTGGCGGTTATGCTGATCTGGCTGGTTGGACTGAAGATTATTGGCGTCCCTTGGGCGCCGTTGTGGGCCCTGATTGCCGGTCTGCTACAGTTCATTCCCCACTTTGGGCCGCCGGTCGCCGTGATATTCCCGGCGCTGGTTGGCCTGTTTAGTTCAAACCACATGGGGTTCTTCTACGTGCTGATTCTGTTCGCATTCGTTATGGTGACGGACGGCTTTCTGCTCCAACCCTATTTCATGAAGCGAAGGGCTCGAGTGCCGTTCTGGGCGTCACTCTTTACGCCGATTGCCCTGGCCCTGCTGATTCCTTTCTGGTGGGCGTTGCTGCTGGCGCCGCCGCTATTGGCGATAGCGTTCGCCTATTGGCATCAACGGAACTTGGGGCAGGCAGACCAGATCGTGATCACGCGGCAGGACTTGGATCGCCAGGGATAATTCCGGCTGCGATCAGGGCCTTCCGGGCTTCGGCTGGTCCCTTTGCCTGCACCGCGCGCAAGCCGATGCTGCGCGCAGCTTCCACGTTCAGCGCAACGTCATCAAGAAAGAGAATTGCGGATGGCGCGCAGCCGATTGTTTCAGCCACATGAATGAAGGCTTCTTCATCGGGTTTGATTTTTCCGGTGAGGTGAGAAGGGAAGTGATGATGAAAGGCGTGTTCCATTTCCATATCCTTCATCACTCGCTGCCAATGCAGCACGCATGTGTTGGATAGAGTGGCCCGCTGAAACTTCGGCGGAATATCGCGAACAACCTCCAGCGCACCCGGATACAGCGCACGCGGCCAGGCCGCAAACGCGGTCAGAAATTCTTCTTGGGTTACCGGCAACGACATGGCACGAATGATTTGCTCGGCGAACTGAGCCGGCGTGGCGCGTCCAGTCTCGAACTGCCGGACCACGGGCGAAGCCAGCCAGATCTTCCATAGCTCTTCAACGCTGACGCTGTTGTTCAGCCACGCGAGCATGGTGGAAACACCGCCCAGCTCCACCAGGACGCCACCAATATCAAAGAGAACGACTTGAATTTCATCCGCAATTCTGGGCGGCATAGTCGATGAATTATAGGTGATGAAAGAAGGGGCTGGCGTTTTCGCGGCGTGTTATAATCTTCTTTGTTTTCCTGCGTTTAACGCTCGCCGGAGTCCTTCTGGCTGCGAATTCTGGAGTTGAGGTTTCATCATGTCCGGCCATTCCAAATGGGCCACAATCAAACACAAAAAGGGCGCGCTGGACGCGAAGCGCGGCAAGATCTTTACCCGTGTAATCAAAGAAATTACCATGGCCGCCAAGGGTGGAGGCGGTGATCCGGAAGGCAACCCGCGTTTGCGCACGGCCATCGCTCTGGCCAAGGCGGAAAACATGCCTCAGGACAACATCAAGCGCGCCATCCAGCGTGGGACCGGCGAATTGGAAGGCGTCAACTACGAAGAAATCACCTTCGAAGGCTACGGTCCCGGCGGCGTCGCCCTCTTGGTGGACGTGACCACGGACAATCGCAACCGAACGGTAAGTGAAATCCGGCACTGCTTCGGAAAGAACGGCGGCAACCTGGGTGAAGCCGGCTCGGTGGCCTGGATGTTCCATAAGAAGGGCGAGATCGTTGTTCCCAAGACCGCCGCGAAAGAGGACGATCTGATGAACATCGTCCTCGAAAACGGCGGTGAAGACCTTAGTGATGGTGGAGACAACTGGGAAATCATCACTCCCCCCGCTGCGTTCGAAGCGGTTTTGGAGACCGTAAAGAAAGCCGGTATTGAAGTTGTGCATTCTCAGATCGGCATGGTGCCCCAGAATTACATCAAGCTGGAGGGGTCGGCGGCCAACCAGATGATTCGTCTTCTGGAAGCTATCGAGGACCAGGATGACGTGCAAAACGTCTATTCCAATTTTGATGTCGACCAGAAGCAATTGGAAGAAGTGGCCGGCTAGCTGAAAGCTGGGGATATTGAAAAAGGCGGCCTGAAAACGGCCGCTTTTGTTTTGCCGTGAGGAACTTTCCATTTGAATCGCTACGGGTGGTAAAGTGATTCAACCTTTGCATCAACAGGAGATGGGCATGAAAATCGCGTGTGCGGTTCTTTTGCTATTCGCGCTGGCGGGAGCGCAGAACTCAGGTCCGTTGAGCGACAGACCCTGGGATTTCGGCGTCTGGACAGGGGGCGGCACCAGTGTTCCCGGCGGTACTACGGACACCAAATTGTTCAACGTGGGCGCCCGCGTAGGCAAAGTGCTGACCGGGGAGCATGGAGGCGGGTTTGCCCGTGGCAATTTCGAGTGGTCGGCCGATATTATCCCCGTTTACCATGTCCGGCAGCCATTCAAAAACGCAACCGGCGCAGGATTCAATCCCGTGAACCTGACCTGGAACTTTACCCGTTCAGAGGGCCTGGTTCCGTACTTGGAATTCGGAGGAGGAGTCCTGTTTACGAATAACAACCTGCCTACGATTTCGCCCTCTACGACCAACTTTCTTACCCATGCGGCCGTCGGGTTGCACTTGTTTGTCCGCGAAAAACAATCCGTGACGGTCACCGCCCGGTACGAACACATTTCGAACGCTGGCCTGGCCACGCCGAATCCCGGCGTTAATACCGTTCAGTTCACGCTCGGATACAACTGGTTCAAGTAATGAGATTGTCATAATTTGTAAGTGCCAGAATTGAAGCTGGCGGTGTTTTCAACGCTCCGGAAATTCGGGGCAGTCTCGCAATCACTGCGATTTTGGCAATTTGTTATTCTCTCTTCATATGTCCACTATGGTCCAATGTGTTCCGAATTTCTCTGAAGGCCGCCGCAAGGCCGTAGTTGACGCTATCGTTGAAGCCATGAAGCTGCCCGGCGTTTATTTGCTGGACCGCGAGATGGACTCCGACCATAATCGCTGCGTGATCACCCTGGTCGGCGATCGCGATTCGATCGCGGAAGCCGCGATTCGTGGAGTGGGTAAAGCGGCTGAATTGATCGATTTGAACCAGCATCAGGGGGCCCATCCTAGGATCGGGGCCGCTGACGTTGTCCCGTTCATTCCGATTGAAGGCGTGACGGTCGAAGACTGCGTGGCCATTGCCCGCAAAGTCGGCGAGGAAATCTGGAAACGTCACGCTATCCCAGTTTACCTGTATGAATCTGCCGCTGCGACACCCGAACGCCAGAACCTGGAGAACATCCGCCGCGGTCAGTACGAAGGCCTGCGTGACGCGGTGGCCGCTGATCCCTCTCGCAAGCCGGATTTTGGCGACGCGCGCCTGCATCCTACGGCGGGCGCAACCGTGGTTGGAGCGCGTAAGCCGCTGATTGCCTACAACGTGTTTCTGAATACCACCGACGTCGATATCGCCAAAAATGTCGCCAAGGCTGTCCGCTTTTCTTCCGGCGGTCTGCGTTACGTCAAAGGCGCGGGATTTGAAGTGCGCGGCCTGGCCCAGGTTTCCATGAATCTGACCGATTTTGAGCAAACGCCGGTTGCCAGGGTTTTTGAATTCGTTAAAAGAGAAGCCGCGCGGTACGGTGTCCTGCCGCTCAGCAGCGAGATCGTCGGCCTGGTCCCGAAGAAAGCGCTGGAGCAAGCCGCGGAGTGGTTTCTGCAAGTGGAGAACTTTGATTCGTCCATGATTCTGGAAAACCGGCTGGCGGCCGTGATGAGTGGCAAGGTGCCCGTTGGCGGGCTGGGAACGGGGGTGGCGCCGTTCATTGAGCAGCTGGCCGCTCCTACGGCGACGCCAGGCGGCGGCAGCGCTTCCGCGGTCGCGGGTGCGATGGCCGCGGCGCTGGGAAGCATGGTTGCCGGAATGTCGCGAGGCAAGAAGGCCTACGCGCAATTCGAGCCGCACTTGAGGCAGGCCATAGCACGCCTGACCCAGCTCCGGGAGGAGTTGAAGGCAGCGATTGACGCCGACGCTGAAAGCTACAACCAGGTCATGGCCGCCTACAAGCAGGCCAAGACGTCCCCCAATGGTGTTGCCCTCATTGAATCTGCCCTGAAGACAGCCACTATGATCCCCCTGGAAACGGCACAAAAAGCAAGAGAGGTGGCCAGTATTGTGGAGTCACTGCGGCCCGTCACCAGTCCCAATATGGCTTCAGACCTCACGGTAGCCCTGGCGCTGTCCCAGGCGGCCGTACGAGGCGCATTGTCCAACGTCGACATAAACCTAATCTCAATAAAAGACGCAGGATTTGTGGCCGGTGTGCGTTCCACGGTCGAGGGCTGGGACGGGTAAAACATCCTCGCGCCGGATCGAGAATCGCGTCTCATTCCCTAAGACAGGGTTTAGAATGGTGTTAACATTATGAAACGCTACATATTTGCTTTCGCTTTCTTGCTATCGACATTGCCCGGCTTAGCTTCTTCGCTGGGCACGGCGGTGCGTACGGTAATTCCGGTCGAAGTCCAGCAGATCATCAATGTGGATTACCGCAAAATGAAGGGTTCCGATACCGCGATGGCCATGAAGGCCAAGCTGTTGCCCTCGAACTTGAAGCAGTTCGAGGATGCGCTCAAGAGTATTGGCGTAGTGCCGGACCGCGACCTGGAGCAGATCACTCTGGCCTCCTTCCGCACGAAGGACCATCGCTTGGAGACGATCGGCGTTGCTCAGGGACAGTTCACGCTCAAGAACATCAATCTGCGCCTGGCTAAGCAAAAGATCAAAGGCGAAAAGGAAAACGAAGTCGTGCTTTATCCCATGTCGGGCGGCATGACCATGACTTTTCTCGACGACTTCACCATGCTTTTCGGCGACAAAGCCGCGGTCCAGGCCGCGCTTGAAGCGCGTGATACCAGCGGGCAGAGCCTGAACGCCAATGGCGAAATTACCGACATGATCGCTTCCGTGGACCAGGGGACGGTCTGGAGCGTTCTGGACGCCAGCGGCACGCAGAACATGATGCGCTCAGCTCTGGGAGACGCAGCGGGCCTTTCAGAATACGATTCAGTGAGCAAGAAGCTGCTCGGCTCCCGTTACCGGCTGGACTTTGACCACGGAGTGGATTTCAATCTGAACGTGATCACTTCAGACGCCATCACAGCGGCCACGCTTTCCAGCCTGCTGAAAGCCGGCATGATGTTCAAGAAAGCCAGCGCCACGCCTTCGGAAAAGACAGCCCTCGAAGATACCACTGTGGATTCCGAATCGGGAAAGCTGGTTGTGCACTTCAAGGCGAGCGACAGCAGTTTCAAGTCGCTGTTGGATTCGCCGATGTTTATCTCTGTGACGAGGTAAAAAAACAGATGGCACTTAGCAATTAGCCACAAGCTCTGTGGGTTTTCTTTACAACCTCTACGCTCGGGATTTTAGAAAAAACGCCCTACTTCTTCACAATCGCATTATAGCCGTCATTCACCAACCGCGTGCGCATAGCCTCGGCTTCATTGGGATCGACGAACGGACCAACCTGGATATGGAATAACGGGTCGCCGGGCAAGCTGGCAATGAATACCGGATACTGCTTCTTTCGCAACGCGGCCACGAGGATTTCTGCGTCTTCCTGCCTTGAAACCGCTGCTACCTGGACCATATAGGTGCCGGTTGTGACGCCCTTAGTGGCAGAAGGCGGGTCGGGAAGTTTGCTGGTTGAGGAAGAATTGTTCGACGACGGCGGCGCCGTCGTTGACTGGGCTGCCGGCGGTTTGTTGGCGCCCGAGGCTGACGAGTTGGCGGGTAGTGTGTTGGCAGCAGACGGGCAGTTGGCGGAGCCCGCGACGCAGGGTTGTGGGCCGTGATCGGGAGTCTTGTTCCCGGCTGAGGGCTTGCTGGCGGCGCCACCGCCCGATGGCACGGTGTTGACCGTGTCCGTCCGTCCGCCGGGAGTCGCGCTGCCGCGGCCCAGCATATACCCAAGCGTAAAAAATACGGCGCACATTACCGCCAGGCCCAGGAAGATGCCGAGCAGTTTTCCCGTGCCCAGAGTAACCTCGGTGTCTTGCGCTTCCCGTTCAGCCATGACGGCTCCTGCGGTCCGCGGTGGTCAGCACTCCTATTTGCCTCCGCCCATTTTGTCCAGTGCCTTGGTGATGGAAGAAATGATGTCTACCGGCAAGGGGAAGACAATGGTCGTGTTTTTTTCCACGCCGATTTCCGTCAGCGTCTGGAGATACCTGAGCTGCATGGTGAGAGGCTCGCCGGATAGAACGTGGGCTGCTTCAGTGAGTCTCTGCGCGGCTGCAAACTCGCCTTCCGCATGGATGATCTTGGCGCGTTTTTCGCGCTCGGCTTCAGCCTGCTTGGCCATGGCGCGAAGCATAGACTCAGGCAGGTCCACCTGCTTCACTTCCACGTTTGCCACTTTCACTCCGTAGGGCGCAGTGTGCTGGTCCAGAATGCTCTGAATGCGGGCGTTCAGCTTGTCGCGATGAGCAAGCAGTTCGTCCAGTTCAACTTCGCCGAGCACCGTGCGCAGGGTGGTTTGCGCGAACTGTTGCGTCTGCCAATAGTAGTTTTGCACCTGCACCACGGCCTGGGGCGCATCCACCACACGCCAGTAAATCACAGCGTTCACCTTAAGAGTGACGTTGTCGCGTGTGATGATGTCCTGGGGAGGAACTTCCAGCGCCTGCTGGCGTAGATCAATGCGGACGATTTTCTGGACGGGCGCAAAAACAAAAATAAGTCCGGGCCCCTTGGGATCTTTGCGCAAACGGCCCAGTGAGAAGATTACGCCACGCTCATATTCTCTCAGGATCTTGATGGCGCTGAGAAAATACAGGACAACAATGAGGATAAGTATCAACAGCGGAGTTGTAGGTCCCACACGGCCTCCAGATCAATCTAGATTATAGAGTCGAAACGAATTCTACGGCATAAGACTGAAATAGCAAAAGGTCAAAACTTGGTTCCGGGCACTGCGGCAAGAGGGTGTTTTCAACGTGTGAGCGCTCCCAAGGTTAAAATGGGTAGCCGGAAACCGAACCGATGAAAAGAGTCGTAGATCGCGAGCATAACAAAAATTACTACCGGGTGCTGCACGCGCCAATCTGGATATGGGCTTTTTGGATACTGCCCGGGCATCTTACCGCCGACCTGTACGCTCATGGACCGGATCGGCGTCACTGGATCTGGCTGGCTGTGGTCGCCGTCGTTTGTGCCTGGCGGGCGTACGTGGGCCGGCTTCCTGGAGCGGAGCCGCGTCCGTACATCACGCATTACGGTGAAGACAAGCCTAACCTGTGGTATCGCGTGATTTGCTATACCACCGCCTGGATCGATTTGCTCGTACCGTTCACCATTAACCTCGCGGGTCTGGTAATCAATTTCTTTACCGGACAATGGGTGATCAACACCTTGTACGTAAAGCTCTATTACCTGTTGGCTGGGGCCGTTGTGTTGGCGACCGTGCTTGATTTCACGCCACGCGCCCGGCGTTCCACGCGCGGCGAGGGTGCGGAAAAAGGCTGGTTCTACGTGGCCATCTGGACGGTCGTGCCTACACAGATCGCAGCCTGGGCCATGTGGCGGCTGGGTAAGAGCTTTGGTCTATCGGCGGCGGCGCTGAATCATGTACGGCTGGTGACTTTTCTGGTGGTGGCAGGAACGCTGCTGGTTCTGGGATATTTCAGCAAGTTACCGCGAACCCAGCGTTACTACGCGGGCGCGGTTGAAGGTGCGGGTCCCAACACGCCAGAAGCCACGGAAGCGGTTGCCGATTGAACTAGTGCGCGGTCGAAGCTGCACTCGCCGGCTCCGGCGCGGGTTCCACATGCAGGGTCAGGTTCTCAACGCTGCGCACCACGACGGGCTGTCCCGCAGCGACGGTACCGGGCGCGATAGCGTCCCACAGTTCGCCCTGCAGGAACACCTTCCCCGCAGGCACGAGCGGCGATCGCGCAATGCCGATCGCGCCAATCATTCCTTGAATTCCGGTCACCACTTTGTTTCGCCGCGCGCGCATGGCAACGGACATGAGAAAGACAGTAATCAGCCCGAACGGAACCGCTATGGAGACCGCAGTCAGTAGATCGACCCTCATTTCGGGAATAGGGCCATCTACTAGCAACATGGATCCGAGAACCAGCACGACCATACCGCCAATGGTCAAAGCGCCGTGGCTGTGGATCTTGGCCTCAAGAGCAAACAGCACAAAGGCGGCCAGAATCAGTCCCAGTGCCATGTATCGCACCGGAAGGTATTGCAAAGCGAATATCGCCACAAGTACCGCAATACCTCCAATTACCCCCGGAACCACTGCGCCTGGATGGTTGAATTCCGCGTATAACGCCATCATTCCAAGGGTCAAGAGGAACAGAGCAAGCTTGGGGTCCATCAGCCAGGAGAGAATCCGTTCCCGCAAAGACATCTCGTAGAAAACGGCGCGCTTACCAGCGACATGTAGTACGCTTTTGGAGCCATCAAAGCGAGTAATCATTTTACCTTCGAGTTGATTCATAAGATCAACTTCATCTTTGGCGATGTATTCGATCAAGTGTTGCTCAAGGGCTTGGTCAGCGGAAAATGATTTCGACTGCCGCACAGCACTCTCTGCGACTTCAACATTGCGGCCGCGTTTGCCGGTATAGGAGCGTAGGAGCGCGGCGGCGTAGTTCTCCCACTTCTCCTTAAGCACCGGATCCATAGTGACGCCGTCTTCACGGACCGGGTGCGCCGCACCGGTACTTGTTCCTGGAGTCATCGCTGCGATGTCCGCTGATTCAAGGATGTAAAAACCTGCCGAAGAAGCGGCGCTGCCTTGTGGGGTTACGTAAACAATCACTGGCACCGGCGAGGATAATATCTTGTTGACGATTTCTTCCATTGACGTCTCAAGGCCGCCTGGCGTTTTGAGCTCGATCAACAGGGCATCAGCATGCAGGCGCTGGGCCTCTTGAATGGCGCGACCTATATGCTCGGCAACAAAGGGATGAATCGTGTCGTCCACCACGATCTTCAGAACGTCAGCCGAAGCAGCCAGTGGTATCAGACAAACAGCGGCGATGATTGCGAGCTTGGAAATTGAGATGGAACGCATAGTGATCCTCATGGTCGTGACGGCGCCTTGCCGGACAGGGCGGCCACGATATCTTGTTTCAGGGAAGCTGCGGTGCTGTTGGCCGGGTCCAGGGCCAAGGCGCGTTCTACGTTTTGCTGCGCCCCCGCTGCGTTCTTTTCCGCCAAGTCCAGACGGGCCAGCACCATGTAAGCCTCGGGGGAAGGAGCAAGGGTGAGGGACACGCGGGCTTCATTGCGCGCTCCGGTATTGTCCTGGAGGGATTCCAATACCCCGGCCAGTGCGGCGTGGGCCTCTGGGTTGGCGGGATTCAGCAGAATTGCCCCACGAAATTCGTTTTCCGCTTCGCCCGGCATGCCTTGTTCCAAGAGTTGTCGCCCGCGCTGTACGTGGAAAGCCGCGTGGCTGGCCGGGTCCAGCTTTTGCAGCCGGGACTCACCGAGGTTGCTTATTTCCATCGAGAGTTGCCGGAAGGGCGATTCATCGTAGTTCACTTTGATTCGTTCCAGCGGCAGGTGCGGTGGAGTGGGTTGAGCTTCGGCGATGGAATCAAGAAACGCCCTGGCGTCTGCATCCGGCTGCAGCGCCAGCAGGTCGCGGAGTTGCCGGACGGCGCCCTGGGTGTCACCGTCGCGGTGGAGTTCTACGGCAAGGTTGAAGCGATAATCGGGGTCATTCGGATCGGTCTGGACGCTTTTCTCAAAATAGCCGCGTGCACGGCGTTCTCCGCGGCGCGCGACGACGACTCCTAAATTGTTGTACACCTCAGTGAGGGGCAACCGTGAAGCCAGCCAGCGAAAAGCAGCTTCGGCCGTGTCCATCTGGTTCGAGTAGTAGGCGGCCAGACCTAGGTAGAAATGGGCTTCATTGGCGCTGCCGTCGTTGTCGGGGACCTTGGAAAGCCAGGTCACGGCCTGCTCGAAATCGCGCGACCCGTAGTAGATCTTCCCCAAATGCAGTATGGCCAGAGTGTGGGTTGGTTCCAGACGAATTGCTTCCTTGAACCGTTTGATTTTCTCCGCGGCATTGCCGGCCAGAACTCCCCGGACGTAGTTCTCCAGCGCATCCAGGCGAAGCGGCGGGAATGCGCCCACATACAGGTCCTTGGGCGCGGAAGTGAGCTTGAGATTGCTGAGGACATCCCATGCCACAGCCGTTTGAATCTTGATCAGGCTGGTGAGAGGTCCCGATTCGGTGAGCTCCGGGCTAAGGTGAAGCTGGGTCATGTCCAAAATCTGGGCAGTCGCGATAAAGGTGTTGCCATCGAAGTTGTAACGGCCCATGAGGACGTAGTCGGCGTCCATTTGCTGTGCGATCTGGTAAATCGTCGCCCGGGAAGGTTTGGCGACCAGAGGAATACCAAGCTCATCAAAGGCGCGGAGCCGGTCCGACCGGTTGATCACGAACAGGGAATCCGAATTCAGCCGGCTGCTGAGCACTTCAGGGAAAGCTTCGCCCACCCAGTCTATTCCGGGCACATTGGACGCGTTCTCAAACGGCATGATCAGCACCAGGTGGCTGGTGCCTACAGAATCCGGCTGCTGGCCCGCCGCGGTGAGGGATACGGGTAAAGCAGGCAGGGCCGAAAACAGGAGAATAGCGGCCAGTTTCTTCAAGATAAGAAGATTATAGGCCACTTGGCGACTTAGGTTTCTGGTCAAGGGACGGGTGTCACCCGCTCGCGGCAACCTGCTAAAATGACTCGCAGCATTGGGCGGGAGTAGTTCAGTGGTAGAACGCCAGCTTCCCAAGCTGGATGTCGCCGGTTCGATCCCGGTCTCCCGCTCCAAACAGTGTTGGTAATCCGGCAACCGATGTGCGCCATTTCA
>Ga0210407_10000253_pt1 | contig 66768 bp, 51 predicted proteins | sample IncBWC27MmetaG_FD_150860 | JGI IMG/M metagenome (GOLD analysis project Ga0210407, IMG submission 150860) | Forest soil microbial communities from Barre Woods Harvard Forest LTER site, Petersham, Massachusetts, United States - Inc-BW-C-27-M | ecosystem: Environmental > Terrestrial > Soil >...
CTGCTGATAGCGTGTGTGAAAATCACATCCTATAATCAACATCGCTCGGCTCCTTTTCCCGAGCCTTGGTCGTTTGCGCAACCAAGTCTACTCGGCGGAAGGAGCCGACGCCTTCATCTAATCAGCCCTATTGCAACTTCGCGTACTTGAACTTGGCGGGCGATGCGGATGGGACTGCGGAGCCTGAGGACTGTGAGTCATTTCTGGCTCAGCAGATAGAGGTCGGCATGGCCGCCAGGGCGCGCATAGACAATAGTGGAAAGGTCCCGAGAAAAATCCGAAGCGTTCGTATCATACGACAGGGTAAACGCAAAGGGGATCCTCACCGCGACCTGAGGTTCACCGATAAGTTTGCCGTCTCGCCAGAGCTGACGGTAAATCGCGACATCATTGCGAGAAGCAGCTTCGTACAGGAACGACTTACCATCACGTGCAAAAAGTCCGCCAAACGCTGTTACGGGACGTAGGAAGGTGCATTTCCTGTCGGAGGTGGAGATTTCGTAGATTCCCGTTTTTTCCCCTTCAAATATCGTAGCAAGGAGGTACTTCCCACTGGGGTCGATGTCAGTGGCTGCGCCACAGTTGTCGACGAACTTCTCCAGATTCGAGCCATCCACATTGATTTTCCAAACCATGGGCCTTGAGGAAACCTTTTCGGTGCCACTCACGTAAAGGTATTTCTGGTCTGGGCTCCATATTGAATTCATCGGGCCATTTCCCAACGGTGGGAGCTGGCGAAGTCCGCTGCCATCGGCCGCGATGATGTAGTTCTTGGCGCTTGAGTCGGTGGCCGTCTCACAAAAAGTCAGCTGTGAACCGTTCGGCGACCAATCCCCGGTCCACAGGGACCCTCCGGTGGCGAGCCTCACTTTGTTGGTGCCGTCAATACTCGAAACCCACAACTCGTTGCGGTCCTTTGCGAGGAGCGTAATGAACATCACGCGCTTTCCGTCGGGCGAGATGATTGGTTGAGTCGCGTTCTCGGACACAATGTCCGTAGTTTGTTTGGAATGAACGTTGTAGGCGGTCAGCAACCCGGTGGACTTGCCATTTACAAAGTAAATCCCTCTTCCTCCCGGGTCTGGCATGGGCGAGAAGTCCGCTCCGGCTCCGAAAGTAATCTGTGTCAGAGTTCGGTCTTGCAAGCTGTACTTCCAAATGTTCGCAAGCCCATCTACGGTGCGGCTGAAAAGAACAGCCTTTCCTGGTTCGTCCCATACGACATCAAACGCATTTCCAGACACCTCTCCAAGATCAAACGCCTTATGGCTGGTTAAGTTGACTCTATGAAAACGGAAATTGGTTGAATTCCCTTGACGGCTGACCACAAGCAGGTCGTCGCCGCCCGGAAACAATAGAAGCGGGATGAAATCCAGGCCATTGTTTTCCTGGTTGAACACGGTTTCTTCATTCAGCCCGGTTTTATCAGCCCGATATATTGCAGGACTATCCGACTTCACATAAAAAATTGAGGAGCCATCCGGAGATTGGACCATAAAGCTAGCGGATGCAACATGGCGCGGCCTACCCCCGAGTGTGGGTACGGCGAGTATTTCGTCTTGTCCAAGAGTCCTCCTGTAATAGACTTCCTTGCCATCGGCCGAGAAATCCTCCACAAACTTGTCGCCTTCGTCGTTCGTGAGCTGAAGGGGCTCGCCCCCAGAGGTAAGCATGAGGAATACCTCCGCCACTCCGTTTAGCGGTGATACAAACGCCACGGTATGGCCGTCGGGAGAGAGTTTCGCCTCGTTCATCGGTTTGTTCCACTGGCTGATTTGCGTAACCTTTGCTGGGCCCGGAGTTTTCGAACGGGGCCAAAAGTAATACGTCGCAAAGACTGCTGCCACGAGTGCGCAGCAAGCGGCCACGACGGCGTATCGCTTGCGCGCAGCCTCTGTCGCCGGCCCACTGGCCGCGCTCGAGGGAGCTGCAGGCCCAGCTGCGAGTCCCGGAACGGCTCCGCTCCTCGATGCAGAAATTCGGCCCGAAACCGTATCGCGTCGCAGGCGCTTCAGATCCGCGCGCAATTCGGAGGCGGACTGATAGCGGAGGTCACGCTCTTTCTCGAGCGCCTTGTTGATGATGCGCTCGAGCTCTGCCAGAACATCCGGATTCAGCCGTACCGGAGCGACAGGGTCGTTATGCAGAATCGCGTCGGTAATCACTCCCGATGTTTCCCCACGAAAGGGGAGAGCGCCTGTCGACATCTCATACAACACCACACCAAGTGAAAACAGGTCGGTTCGGGCATCTAGCTCTTTTCCGCGCACCTGCTCAGGCGACATATACGCCACTGTGCCCACTGCCGTACCAGGACTCGTCAGCAGTTCTTCCGCAGTGGCCGTTGGCAGGGCAGAAACGCGCTTGGCAGAATAAGAAACCTTCGCGAGGCCAAAATCGAGAATCTTGGCGTGGCCACTTTTTGTGACGAATATATTCGCGGGCTTGATGTCACGGTGGACGATCTCCTTCGAAGAGGCGGCATCGAGTCCGTCAGCAATTTCAATCGCCAGAGAGAGCAGCTCATCATGGTCCACGGGTTTTCCGCTGATGTGATGCCTCAGCGTGGTGCCTTCCATGAATTCCATGGCAATGAAGGGCTGGCCGTCCTGTTCGCCGACTTCATAGATAGTGCAAATATTTGGATGGTTCAGGGCGGAGGCAGCTTGCGCTTCGCGCCGGAAACGGGCGAGCGACTGAGGATCCGTTGTGAGCGACTGGGGCAGGAATTTGAGGGCCACGAAGCGTTGTAGTTTGGAGTCCTCGGCCTTGTAGACTATGCCCATACCGCCGCCGCCCAGCTTCTGCAGAATCCGGTAGTGCGAAATCATCTTGCCAAGCAAGGCTAACTCCGCTTGTTTGTCCCGCTGTGCCTGATCTTGGGCCATGTGTTGACGGACCAACTCCAACGCCGGTTCTTCAAGGAAGTGATCCCCTTGCTTCTGATCGGCGAGCAGTGACTGGACTTCGAGACGCAGGCGGTCATCTCCTGCGCAAGCCCTGTCAACGAAGGCCGATCGGGATGTCGGCTCGAGCTCAAACGCGGATTCTAGAATCAGCCGGACACGTTGCCATTGCTCCGGTGTCATGCGCGCAGCTCTTTTTGACTCATCTCGCGCCGCAGCCAGGCTCGCGCGGAAGCCCAGGAGCGCTTCACAGTGGCTGGAGAGATTCCGAGAAATTCGGAGGTGTCTTCAATCGAAAGCCCGCCGAAGTAGCGCAACTCGATAATCTGACCCTGCTGCGAGTCGAGTTTACAAAGCCGCTCGAGAGCTTCGTCGAGGGCAAGCAGATCAACATCACGTTGTGGCGAGGAGACGCTGGGATCCAGAGTAAGCAGCGTCACTCCAGCGCCGCGCTTGGCGGCCCGGCGGTTGCGCTCGTAGTCCACCAGAATCCAACGCATGAGTTGAGCGGCAATGCCGAGGAAGTGCGCGCGATTTTCAACGTGTAAAGATGTTTCTTCGGCCAGTCTCAAATAAGCCTCGTGGACCAGCGCGGTGGTTTGCAGTGTGTGGTTTGGGCGTTGTTGCCGAAGTTTCGAACGAGCAAGGTGCCGCAGCTCGTTATAGACAAGAGGCAGGATGGCCTCCAGCGCCTTGCGGTCCCCGTTCCCCCAGTGGAGGAGTAGGTCGCTGACTTGCCTCGAAGGAGTTGGACCCACGTTGGGGCCTCCGGGTATGGTCACCACCACGGGGACGATGCGGGGAGAATAGTCAAAAGGCCGCCAAAGTTCAATACTTTCTATTCAATACGTCGAAAACCCATGGGTTGAGGATACGTCAGAGATCTGCGCCCAGCCTGCAAGGAATCTTTCGATTGCGTGAGCCAGTTTGCCTTGTTTTTCCGATTTATTAGGGTAGCAAGCGTTTCCTGATAGGACTGAATGACGCGACACCGGCCGAAGCTGAAAAACCGGATTCGCGCTGAGGAGCCGCTGACAAAAGGAGGATGTCATGTCACGAAATTTGCTATTGGCAGCTCTCGCGAGCCTCGTGCTCACGTTTGGTATAGCTCTCGGACAAGTACACGCGCCTACGTTCACACAAATTGATTACCCCGCTTCTGGCACCACGGGGACAATCGTGAACGGCATCAACGCGCGTGGAGACCTCGTCGGCATTTATTTTGATGCGGCCGGGAACACTCACGGGTTCTTGCGGAAAGCCAGGAAAGAAGACAACGGCGGTGCGGTGGAAAAGGTGCCAGGAATCGACACGAGCGGCGGGCAGTTCACAACTATTGACTATCCAACTGCCAATCCAAACGCGATCACCAATCTGAACGCTATCAACGACGAGGGCGACATCGTCGGTACGGTCCAGTTCAATCCTGCGTTGCCCGGGGGCGACTACCACGGCTTCCTCCTGCGGGACGGAGTCTTCGAAAACGTGGAGTTCCCCGGGCACCTCAATACGATCGCTGCCGGGGTTACCGACATCGGCGAAGTTGTCGGCTGTTATCACGATTACAACTTTTCAACGACCATGCACGGCATGATTTTGAGCCATGGCAATTACACGGCCCTGGACGGCAAGTACCCACCGCTGCCGGATGAGTTGGCTTCCATGAATAACGGCGCGACCCCCGATGGCGACCTGCTCGCGGGCCTCTGGACGGACACGGCCGGAAATACACATGGCTATCTGCTGCGCCCAAGCGACGGCGAGTTCACGCCCTTCGATTATCCGAACAGCATCCACACCGAGGCCTGGGGCATCAACGCTTCGCGCGAGGCGGTGGGGTTTTACCTGGACCAGAGTTCCAACGATCACGGTTTTGTGTTGAGCCGTGGGCACTTCAGTTCCATCGATTACCCGGGAGCGGCGGGCACGCTAGCCTTTGGAATCAATCCCCAGGGTGACGCGGTCGGGATGTTCTTTGATTCAGTGGGGAACACACACGGGTTCGTCGTTAACCGGTCGCCGAGACTTCGGTAATTGTCGGGGGCAGGGACGGCGTGCGCACCAGAAATTATTCCGTTGCGTGAGCCAGTTTGCCTGGTTTTTTACGATTAATAGGGTAGCGAAGGTTTTTAAGGAGAATTGCCATGACCCAGCCAAAGAGAGTCGTCCTTGCCGCCCTGCTTGCCGCAGCAACCTTTCTGCTGTTGCCGGGCAAAGCATCGGCACAAGCAACTGCCGGAACCACGCAGCCTGGTTTCGTCGTGGATCATGGAACCGGGATTCGCAGAGGCGCGGCAATTGCGGTCGATTCCAAGAACGTATATTTTGCTTATTACTACATAGGTGACCAACCCAGTGGAGCGAGGGGCCCGGAAGTGATGTACGAGGCTTTTCCGCTGGTGCTTAGCTGTCCTCCGCATGTTCTTTGCGGCTTCACACCGCCTATCCCCCAAACTGTTGACGTATTGACTCCAACTCCGGGATCGAGTTTGTACGCTTACACCATCAGCATCGCACTCGACCCTCAGGGAAACCCGCACATTTTCTATCAGGACGGCCAGGGCGGGATGCGTCATGCCACAATCGGCGTTGTCGGCTGGGTACATGAAACTGTGCCGCTTGCGGCGGGACTTTACAGCTCGATGGCCATCGATACGAGCGGTACCATACACGTTGCAGACGGCCCCATTTCCCCGAGCGGCATAGGCTACGCGTCGAAAACCAATGGCGTCTGGACTACCGATTCCATCATTGGTCCATCCAGCGGAATGGCGGGCCTATCACTCGCGGTGGACTCGCAAGGTACTCCTCAAGTCGTTTGGGCCGATAACCGTTCCACGTTTACTGAGGTGGTTTATGCGCGCAGGGGAACAGGCGCCATTCCCTGGAGTTCCGGGAATTTTGAAGTGATCAGCGGCGACAGAGCGTACTGGGTTTCCCTGGCAATCGACGCACACGATGTGCCCAGTGTCAGTTATTGGGGCTGGACAGACATCAACGCCCTCACGAGCAGGGTTGTCTATGCAGCTAAACAATCTTTTGGGTCCTGGCCGCTGCAGCTGGTAGATTCCTCGATCATTCCGTGCTGCATTACGTTTCCCTGGGATTATCAGATGGTGTCCTTGGGGGTTTCGCCGCTTGGCACCCCTCGAATCGTCTACGGCTTCGACCACAGCAATACGGACGGTGGTGTAGCCCTTGCACGGCTTGACGGCCTGAACTGGAATGTTGAACCGCTGGACAGGGATGTGCTCTCGCTGCTTTCCCAAGCCACGGCTTTGGTAATGGATCCCTCGGATATAGCGCACGTGCTTTACCTAGAGAACAATTGTCCTCCGGTCGGTTTCTGCAACGATGCTCTGGTGTACGAGCCAATCGCCACGGCCAACACGCTCACAACGAGCAACACCGTCAATCTGGGCGATCCGGCCGGTTCCGTCAGTCCTATCACGGTAACCTTCACGCAAGTTACTCAGAACGGACTCACGAGCGTGACGCTCGATGACACCACCACCGGCCCTGCCCCTCCTGCGGACTTCCAGCTTGGCAACCCACCCGTCTACTATGATTTCTCCACCACCGCGGGATTCACGGCGCCTATCCAGATCTGCATTCCTTACGGTAACGTCAGCAATCCTTCCAGTGTTGTTTTGATGCACTTTGAAAACGGCGCCTGGCAGAACCGTACCGTATCCAACGACACGGTACTTCATATCGTTTGCGCCAGCGTAAGTTCCCTCTCGCCTTTCGCGGCGTTTGAGTCCCAGACCGTGGCCCAGAGTCCGACATCGCTTGCCTTGTCCAGTTCCCTTAACCCCTCCACGTTTGGGCAGAACGTGACCTTCGCCGCCAACCTGACGGCCTCCGGCAGCCCCACCCCCAGCGGGACGGTGACGTTTCTGGACGGCGCAACGCCGCTGGGTCCAGCGGTCACTCTTGCCGGTGGCACCACGGCTACGTTCCTGAGCAGCGCTTTGACCGTTGGAACGCACTCGATCACCGCGCAGTACAGCGGAGACACTAACTACACTTCGAGCACTTCGTCTGCTGTCCTACAGGTTGTCAACAAGAATGGTACAGCCACCGCTCTAAACGGTTCCCCCAATCCGTCCACCGCTGGTCAGTTGGTCACGTTTAGCTCGTCAGTGACGGGCGTTGCGCCGCCACCCGGCGTACCAGCCCCAACTGGCTGGGTAACCTTTCTGGACGGTGCCACGGCCTTGGGTCCAGCAGTTCCGGTTGCGAGTGATGGTTCTTCTGCGTTTACGATTAGCACGCTGACGGCGGGAACGCACACAATCACCGCGCAATACAGCGGTGACGCGGACTGGAGTGCAAGCACATCCTCCGCAGTCAGTCAGCTCGTAAATGGTAATTTTTCAACCGCAATCATGCTCAGTGCTGCCAACTCGACATATGGAACTCCGGTGAGCGTGACGGTTTCCGTTGGCTCTCCGGGCGGGACGGTGGGCGGTAACGTGACGCTCAGCCTGGACGGCGGGACCGCATTTTCCATGACCCTTTCGAACGGCTCGGCTGTCTTCAGCCTCGGCGTCTTGAACGCAGGACCTCATTCGCTCTCGGCAAACTTCGCGGCCCAAGGAACCTTCCAGGCCTCTGCAGGTTCCGTTACATTCTCGGTGGCGCAGGCGCTTTTGACGATTGCAGCAAACAACGCGGCACGCCGGTATGGCGCAAACTACTCGGCGTTTTCCGCGAACTTCAGTGGCTTCGTTAATGGCGATACCAGTTCGGCCTTGGCGGGATTACTAGGTTGCACGACGACTGCCGTGCCGAACAGCCCAGTCGGGACATACCCGATTATGTGCGCGGGCTTGAGTTCGCCCAACTACGCGATCAGCTTCATCAATGGAACGCTCAGTGTCGTCCCCGAGCCAACTTCCGTTGCCCTGGCTTTCTCGCCACTCTCCATTATGGTGGGTCAGTCCACAACGGCCACTGTTACCCTGACTGCGCCGGACATGGTTATTCCGATTGACCCGAGCGTGCTCGCACCTATCGCCGTCAGTTCGCCGGTGGCCAGCGACATCTTATCGAACAATGGCGTATGTACACCGGTGTCAAGCACAACGCCCGGTGTAGCGAGTTGCACTATCACCGTGACTTCGGCGGAGCCCAACGGACGCACGCTTACCGCCAGTTTTGCGGGGAGCGCGGACCTGATCGCCGGCAGCGGCACCGCGGATTTGATCGTGACCGCGGCCTTGCAGAGCCAGCAGGCCTGCATCGCGTCGGACTTCCGCAATGTGGCCGTACCCGGGGGAAGCTATGTGTGGTTCAACAGCATTTTCAAGGTTCGTGATGTCACCAAGCAGCTCATCCACGTCACCTTCTTCCAATCCAGCGTGCAGTTCCAGTACACGGACCCCGCCGGAAATACGGTTACCGTCAATCAGGCGCTGCCGGACGCCAGAATCACCATCGATCCGAACGCCGCGGTGGCGTCCACGTCCTTCGACGCTGTCAATAACGTCTGGCTTACGACCATCCCGTGGGATCTCGATGACAATTCCTTCCTGACGGGAATACCTTGGTTCGTGCCGTCCGCGGGCCTACCGGCTGACGTCGAGCCGGTCACGATGTGCGGCACCTTTGCCAGTGACGTTGCGAGTGTGGACATTGGCTGGCGTTGGGCCGCGGCCGCGTACTCCACCTTCAGCGGCGATAATACCACTCTCGGCGTAAAACCCATGGACACCGACCGCGATAACCAGGCCACAAACCACGATCACGCCGGTACACCTGAGAACTACAACCAGTTCGTGATCCCTGGCGCGCGCGGCAAAGGCGGCAAGAACTATACCGGCTCCTACAGCCGCAGTGCGGTCATCGAATGAGGAGCGAATATCGGCGTGTTCGACTGATGCCAGGACTGATCATCATAGATCCGCCCTGGAAGTCGGCTAGTGTTTACTTATCACTGCCGGGAGTAGAATTTCCCAGGTATCGGCTACAACGATAGCCCCGTCGCGCACATGTGGCGGACGCTCATTTTTCCGGACACCCCACTTTAACGTCTGCCTTCTCCTCCATTCGAGTCGTGCTCAGTCGGGTTACCGGACATCTTTGTACCGTCACGAACTGTAGCAAAAACTGTGTCAATGAGGAGTCGAGTCGCTTGAAACGTCTCCGCGACCAAAGGTTGTATCACTTGTGACGTTCTACCGCAGATGATATAAATCGACGCTATGCGTTCACCATTTCGATTTCTGATCTTTCTTTGCTTTTGTGCACAGTTGGTTCTGCTTGCGGATGCAGGAGGGCAATCGGCCCCCGCTCAAACTAAGGCGAAGGACAGTTTCCCTGGGAAGTCGTGGGGGCAAATCTCTTCCTTGGAGAAGGCCGGATGGTCCAAGGAGAAACTAGCTGCGGCGCGTGAATACGCCCAAACCGATTCGATTCACACCTCCGCGGTGATTATCGTGCAGGGCGGTGAAGTTGTCGACGAGTGGGGAGATTTCGACCAAAAACTTGACTCGTATTCGGTGCGAAAGAGCCTGCTCAGCGCGCTATACGGAATCTATTCCTCCGAGGGCGTGATTGACATCAACGAGACCCTCGAGCAATTGGGGATTGACGATTCGCCCGATCCGCTGACCAAGGAAGAAAAACAGGCGCGAATCGTTGACTTGCTGCGCGCGCGTTCAGGTGTGTACCACGTTGTGGACTTTGAAACCGAGTCGATGGTGAAGGACGGGCCAGCTCGCGGAACTCACGCGCCAGGAACGTTCTGGTACTACAACAATTGGGACTTTAATGTCCTTGGGACGATCTTTGAGAAGAAGACGAAGTCAAAGATCGGCGATGCTTTTTATGAGCGTATCGCCAAGCCGATTGGCATGGAGGATTTTCGGCCGAGCGATGTCTTCTATTTTGGCGGTCCACTCTCCATCCACCCCGCTTATCATTTTGAGATTACGGCGCGTGACATGGCAAGGTTCGGATTGCTCTATCTGCGTCATGGCCGCTGGAACGGAAAACAGGTCGTGCCGGAAGCCTGGGTAGAAAAAAGCAGCCACGCCAGCGAAATGGTGAAGGCCAATGGAGTGGACCGGGGCGGCTACGAGTATCTCTGGTGGGTGGATTACGGCGGTGTTCATTTCCCGGAAATCTCGCTTCCCGGAATCTATTCCGCACGCGGAAACGGGGCTCATTACATTTTCATCATTCCAACGCTGGATATGGTAGTCGTGCATCGCACAGACAACGATCCGCCAGTAAGGGACACGAAGACAATTACAGAAATGGCAAACCGTGGATCAGCCGCCGAAAATAGAAGGCAATTTGGCCATCTTTTGAAATTGATCCTCGACGCACAAATCGGCCACTGATCTTCGGATCGACCCAACTTGGAAGCAAAGGGTAGCCCCGCCAAAGAAATGATGCGTCCCCGGGCGTCGGCGTCCACGAAAAAGCCGTGGCCATCACCGCCCAAGTTGAGGCTGTAGTCGCCGCAGTATGGGGAGAATCGAGCCGACATTGTTATGCGAACAAGTGCCGGTCACTTACCCGAAACAGCGTTCTGAAGAGCACCCCGCAACGCTCCGCTGATTCCGGACGGATGCTTGGCCACTAATCTGATTGTGGAAGAGTGGCTCGTGAGTCGGGTCTATCGACTAAGCCATATGTCGGATAGATGGACCGACCCTGAGACTTGCAACAGCGAGCATTCGGCTACTCACTTTGCAACCGTTTCAAGTGGAATGGCCTCGAAGTATTTGGGGACGATGATCTTTGTCTTCGGCGAAACAGCTCGGATCTCTTGTACAAAGGACTGCACGGCATCGAGACTCGGTTGCTGAGAGGCGCCAGATGGCGCCAAAAAATTGTCCCAATGAGTCGGCAGGACCATAGCAGGATAGTGTAGGCCACGCATAAGGCGACCGCTGTAGTCGTAGACTTCCTTTCGGGAAGCGCCGGCTCCGATCAATGCGACGTCCGGCTCTAGTCCTATAATCTCACGTTCTATGTAGTTCATCCCACCAAACGCGAGAATCTGATGACCGTGAAAACGAATCAAGTAAGCGAGCGTGCCTCCCTCTGGGTGGATTTGTTCCAAGGTCAACGGTGCTTTCATTCCAGATGGTGCGGTGGCGGAACTGAAGTACCGCTTGTGGTCGAGAGCGCTGTGAATGCTGGGAATGACTTTGAGCGAAAAGGAACCGAACTGGTAGTCCTCCCCGCCCCGGACCGTAATTAGCTGCTCTTCCGGCACAGCGTAAGCGCGCATCACATTTTCGGTGCTTTCGGTGCCGATCACTGCCGCGCGAGTTTTAAGGGCGATGTGAGGAACATCCAGAATGTGGTCGTAATGTGTATGAGTAACGAGAACGAAATCTGCTCGTTGAATGTGCGCATCAATTGCCGCCGCGTTCGGCGAGGCAACGTCACTCCATCCATACGCCCGGCGAGTGTCCCCAGCCATAGGGTGGCCACCCGGTGGCGGGGGGCCGTTGATTCGCGACAGATATGGATCGATCAGAATACAGGTCGTTCCATCGGTGATCTCCCAGCCCGCCGCCCCCAGGTATTTCAGTGTGACCGGATTGTTTTCATCCGCGTTCGGCTGGTTCTGAGCAGCTTGAGTTACGAAGACAGTCATCGTGAGTACACAAGACGCGAGTCCAGACTTCATCATTGGAATTCACCTCCTGGTCGACGCTGCCGTGGAGTGTATTTTGAGCAATGCAAGCCGGTTAATCAACCCAATCGCGGGGGCATGGCCAGAACAACGGTTTCGAGGACCTGAGAATGGATTGTCGGCAACACGGAAGTAATCGAAACGAGATTCCTCCAAATAGTAATGGGAAGTCGGCTAGTGTTTACCGATGGCGTCTATATGGCGATTGCGATAGCTGCTTCAGTCTGAGTCGAGGCGCACTGGGAAACTGTTCCGGGCCAGAAGTCGGCATGTGGGAAGTGACGTTTCGAAAAATATTGGTTACGTTCACATCTTCGACAATGGCTGTCTGGACCGTGGCTGGCACTTTTCCGAGACGCGACGCAATCAGATGAGATGAGCCTGATGTCCGAATGTGTGAAGCTGTAATCTCGCTTTCACGCTGTTCCGGGCCATCACCCGGAACGCTTCCCATATGGATTCTGGAACAGTTAAGCGGACGCGAACCTGCCGCGTCGCGAAGTTGTGTCTGGGACCAACACCACCAATCAAGATTGAGAGGACATGTGTGTTAAACAGAACGGGGCAGCAGGGCAACGTGTACCAGGCTCATCAGCAGGGCAAGTGGAATCCACGATCGTCGGCGTATGGCCGCTTTTGGATTGACGTCCCCAGTGGGGAGAGGAAGCGTAGAACGGTTTCGCTCGGCCTATGTGCGACACAATGGGTGGCGCGCCTGCGATTGCGTGAATACATCGAGCGAGCAGGTGTCTGTTCCAAGCACAGGTTTCACCAGATCCCAGTTCCCGGTACTAGATTTCGGCAGCAGGCCGAATGGTCGATGGAGTCTCTCTCTACGCGTAGACGGAGGCCGCTGAAACCCGCCACGATCTCTGGATGGCAGCATTGCCTGGATCGATGGATTCTCCCGAACCTTGGCAACAAGCTAATGTCGGAAGTGGGGAACGGTGCCCTGCGCCAATTCATTGAGATCCTGACAGCAGCAAGGCTCGCACCAAAAACAATCGTCAACGTGGTTACTGTAGTGAAGTTCATCGTCGCTTCAGCGGTCGACGAGGAAGGCGATCAAATCCATCCGCGAGTTTGGAACTAGGAATTCATGCAACTGCCCTTGGTTGTCAAGGAGAAGCAGAATCGTCCCACGATCACGGAAGCAGAAATATCCGCCATGCTAACCACCCTGAAGGGACGCGATGCCGTCTTGGTAGCGCTGGTGGCCGGAACAGGTCTACGAATTGGTGAGGCTCTGGCCATCCGCCCCGATGATTTTGATCCGCTGTGCCGCTTGCTACAGGTGCGGAGAAGCGTGTGGCGGAGACGCGAGCAAGCACCGAAAACCTTAAACGCGATTCGCCCAGTGGATATTCCGGAGGTATTGGCACAAGTTCTATGCCGCTACATAAAAGGAAGAAAGGGGCACCTATTCACGACGAGAGCGGGACGTCTTCTGGACTCGCGCAATGTCCTGGATGTATTGCACCAAGCGGGGAGACAAGGCGGATACCACGCGTTCCGCCGCTTTCGTTTTGCGGTACTCCGCAAGACGGGGGTGCCGGACGACCTCATCAAACTGTGGCTAGGCCATTCGCAAAACTTGATCGACCTCTACGCGGCGCAACTGCGGTACGACGAGGCTTATCGGAGGGAATGGTGCGAGAGGGTCGGCTTGGGATTTGAGTTGGGCGAATTGGGCTATAAATCGGGGGTTCCAATTCGCCCGTCACTGGTCGCGTAAACCCATCTTGAGACAGGTTTTAGAAATGGTTGCGGGGGTCAGATTTGAACTGACGACCTTCGGGTTATGAGCCCGACGAGCTACCAGGCTGCTCCACCCCGCATCCACACTATAGCGAACGCGAGCGGTCACGTCAAATGCGGCCTGGGCGCATCCCAGAAACAAAACTCAATTCTTGTGTATTTGCCGAACAGGGAAGGGAACTTCTACCAGGTGTTGTAGGCCGTCCCATCAAACGGGGACGTCCTTTCAGAGTTCGAATGGACATCTTCGATACCCACGGTGACCTGATCCGGGGTCAGCACCGTGTCTCCAAATTTTGTTTGCCAATCCTTTTGTTGCGTCATGGGGTCAACGGGAATGTCGCGCAGATAGCCGGACTGCACCAGATCGTCCAGCGATTGCGGGGCGTTCTGCTTGTCGAGCGTATAGTTGTCGATTGCTTGCCGTACGATTTGCAGATTATGCGCCAGCACGGCTTCCCGCGATTTCACCACGGACTTGTCATACCGGCCCACGGCCATTCCGATCAAGATCAGAATGATGGCGATGACGATCATCAGTTCGATCAGCGTGAAGCCCATCTGCATCGGTCGGCGTCCGCGCTTCCGCGAAACTGCGGCTGTCCATTTTTGCAATATGTTTCTCATGGCTCTACCTCTTGGCGGCTACCAGTCCGAATATTTCGTCCCATCCAATGCCGTGTCGTGCGACGTCGAACGCACATCGAATACGTTTTTTCCGTTCCATTTGGTCGCATCGGGAGGGTCTTGCACGGAGTACAACTGCCAATCCTTCCTTCCGGTGATCGGATCGGTCGGAATCGCGCGCAAAAATCTAATCCGTTTGTCGCTGGTCGAGCCCAATGGCACGCCCTTCACCATCGTCTCCAGATCCGGCGGATATCCTTCGCTGCCAATCTCGGTCTTAATCTGATTGTGATCCGCCGCGTCTTTGTATCGATCGATGCCTTCGCGCATACTGCGCAGGGCGAAGCGCAAGTTGGCTTCTTTCATTCGCAGGCTGCTGTAGCGGGCGATGGGCAGCGCTGCCGAGGAGAGTATCAGCAGAATCGCGCAGGAAATGATTAATTCGAGAAGCGTTAGGCCTGCTTGCTTCGAGAAGCATTTCCGGCATTCTTTGGCACGGCGCAAGTTCAGTTCCTATGCTTTCGATTACGGCTGCACTTGTACGGTTGCTTCGCTGGTGACCAGCGGAATTGGCCTCTGCTGCGAATCTTTCGCGTTGACTTGCACGATCGACAAGTTCGACGTCCCCGCCGCCAGTCCCTTGACCACAATGCCCATCAGCGTGCCGCTTCCGCTTACACCGGGGGTGTTCGGCTGGCGCGTCGCCGAGATAATCGCCTGGCCGTGTTCTTTGTCGACGCGCGAGACGATGGCAATTTCCTGTGTTCCGCCGGACAAGAATCCGGCGTGCCCGCTCTCACCCGCGGCGTGCTGCACGTCTTCGACGCTTACAACGGCCGGGTTGTACTGCAGGAGCAACGGAATGGAGTACAAGTCGGTGACGTTGTCCACGATTATGCCGATGGTCTTCGTTTCTCCCGCCTTCAGCGAGACCGTTTGCGGCTCGAAGCGGATCTTTGGAGTTTGACCGGGTTGCATCGCGTTGGCGGGAGCGTTCGCGTTGGAACCTGCTGTCGCCGGAGCATTCGGCGCAGGAATTCCACCTTGGGGCTGTTGTCCAGGCGGTTGTTGCGGCGCCGCAGGTGTCGCGGGCGGCGGTTGCTGCGGTGCGCGCACATCCGCCTCGCGCCGTACTTGCACGAAGGACTCCGTCCCCGTCGCTAGCGGCTTCAGGTTGGCCTTCGTGAGTTCCGGGAAGCGCACGATGCGCGGGATCAATACAATCAACACCTCATCTTCTTCATGGTCGATGTTGTCCGAAGAGAAGAGGTAACGCAGCATCGGAATTTTCGCGAGTCCCGGCCAGCCGTTCAGCTGTCTCGAATCCGTTCGCTCGAACAATCCGCCCAGAATGCTCACTTCGCCCTCTCGCAGGCGAATATCTTGCTCGATCTTGCGTTGGCTGATAATGGGTTGCTGAATTCCGCCGATCGTCGCCGTGCCCGTTTGCGACGACACTTCGATCACCAGTTTCAAGCTCACGTCATGATTCGGGTGCACGCGGGGCGTCACATCCACGTTGACGCCGACATCCAGGTAAGTAAACTGCGTGTTCACCAACGGGTTGATGCCGGTTGCGCCGGCTCCGACTCCCACGCCAGCCTGAAAGCTTCCCGTCGCCACTGGGATGCGGTCGCCGATTTTTAATTTGGCCGGCTGGCCGTCCACCGACCGAATTTCGGGGTTCTGAATGATTTTCGTAAATGTATCTGTTAGAACCGCGTTAGCCGTAAAGCTTGGCAGCGTTACCTGATAATCGTTGCTATTGAGATGCTTCAGCGTATTCAGTGTCGTGTTTGCGGTCGTCGTAGTGGTGGTCGTGCCGCCGCTCGTGGTCGTCGTGTTTGGATTGATGGTGATCGAAGCGTTCTGCCCCGGCGTGACTCCCAGGTTTCGCAGCCGGTCCGTGCGGGCTTGCAGCACTTCCACCTGGATGACTACTTCCGATTTGGCCTTGTCGATATCGCCGATCATCTTCCCAGCGATCTCCAGCTTGTCCGGAGAATCGCGGATGATAATCGCGTTCTGCGAATTCAACTGTTGAATACGTTTCAGGTCCAGAAGCGACCGCAATCCCGTCACGATTTCCGTCAGATCCTGCGCCTGCACGGTGTTGGAAAGATAAAACGTCTTCACTACCTGGTCTTCGTAGTCGCGCCTCTTCTGCGCGTTATCGGGAATTACGAAGATAATGTTCTCCGTCACTGGTTTCCAGAACGTCTTGCTTTCCATGGAAACAATGTCGAGAGCCTGTTTAAGCGTTACATTGTTGAGTTCCGTAGAAATTCGCCGGTCCGGCAGATCCGGATCGTAGATCACCGTCAATCCCGCAAGTTTCGCAATCGTGTCGTACACGATTTTCTGGCTATTCGACATCTTTAAATTGATGGGCGCGGTTGAGAGGGGCTTGAGCTCCGGAGGGGCACTGGAGAGTATTTCTTCGCCCGAAGCCGTTGCCGTTTCCGCGGCGGCATCGGCGGCGCGGTTTTTCTCCGCGATCATCTCCACCGTCTTGCGCAGCTCCTGGTCCGCAATCGGGCTCGAGGGATCAATCGCCAGCGCGCGCTCGAATTCCGCCGCCGCGCCTTGCAAATCGCCCTTCTTGCGCAGTCCGTAGCCGTTCTTGATGTGCAACTCACCGGCTTCGAATCGCAGTTGGTCTAGTTTGATCTTGAAATTGGCGTTGTTCGGATCGGCTTTCAGAGCCTTCTGGTAATAGGCCAGGGCGGCGTCAAAATCCTGTACCGTTTCCGCTTTACGCCCCTGATTGTAGTCCGTTTGCCCTTTCGGGCAGCCCGCGGCAAGCAGTCCCAGCCCTACGCAAGCAACTAGTTTTCCCCAACGGCGCATGAACTCTCCGGGCCACAACACAATATCAACCGCTTTGCGGTTGTATTTTAAGAACGACCGCTCTGCGGCCGCGTATCTGAATGGCCGCTTGGTACTTAATGCCTGGGCTTATCACTCGGCAACTTCAACAAAACGAAGCGCTCCGCGCTGAAAGCAAACTCCGTGCAGTCTACCACTCGGCTTAGAGGCCACACAAGGTTGCTGGGGTTGGCTGTCTATTTTAGTGCACTACCCCCATGGCGCGAATTTAACACTCCAGCTATGATGAATGGTTGTGGCCAAGCCAACGAAAAAACCGGAGAAGCAAGACGAAGAAACCATCGTCGCGCAGAACCGCGCCGCCTCCTATAACTATCATATTCTCGAGAAACATGAAGCTGGGCTTGTCCTTCACGGCACCGAGGTGAAAGCTCTGCGTGAAGGCAAGGCCAACATTCGGGACGCTTACGTGGACTTCAAAGCCACCGGCGCATGGCTGGTTAACGCGCACATTGCGCAGTACTTAGCGGGAGGTCCTTGGAACCACGAGCCTCTCGGTGCGCGCAAGCTCCTGCTCCACAAGCGCGAAATCCTCAAGCTCTCCAGCCGCACCGAGTCCAAAGGTCTAACCGTAATACCCTTAAAAATTTACTTCCGCAAAGGCATCGCCAAGGTAGAACTCGCCCTCGCCCAAGGTAAGAAGTCGTGGGATCGTCGCGATGACGAGCGCACCAAGGAAGCCCGCAGGGAAGTAGAACAATCCATGTATCGCAATCGGAGGCGATAAAGCATCATGCAGATTACGCTAGCAACCCAGCCGTTTTCAGCTCTCGAGGCTGACGCTCTCATAACCTACGTTTTTGAGGAGACGGACCCTATTCAGGGGCGCCTATCCGAAATGGACACTGCTGCCGGAGGCCTGCTTCGCAAAATCGCCAAGAGTGGCGAACTCACTGGCAAAACTCTCGAGTTCACTCTCATCCACGCGCCCGCAGGAATCAAAGCCGCCCGCCTCCTGTTGGTCGGAGCAGGGAAGCGCGAGCAGTTCAATCTGGCCGTCCTTCGCAAAATTGCTGGAGCGGCTCTTCGTCATCTCAAATCGCGTTCGGCAAAGCAGCTCGCCTTTCTCGTCCGCGAAAGCGACGCCACCGAAGACTCCGCGCAAGCCATTGCCGAAGGCGCGATCACCGCGAATCTCGAAACCGACAAATACAAGACCGACAAAAAGAACGACAAGAACATCGATGCGATTCTTCTAGCTGGCTATTCCGACGCGGAAAAAGCAGCAGGCGAAAAAGGTCTTGCCAAAGGCCGCATCATCGCCGACGCGCAAAATTTTACCCGCGATCTCGTCAACGAACCCTCCAATAAACTCACTCCGCGCATCCTGGCCGAAAAAGCCGAAGCCATGGCCAAAGAAGCCGGCCTCGCCGTCGATATCCTCGACGAAAAGCGCATCGCCGAACTCAAGATGGGCGCGCTTCTCAGCGTCGCGCAAGGCGGCCCGGAGCCTCCCCGCATGATGGTCCTCACTTACACTCCCGCCAATCTCAAGCCCGGTGCTCCCGTCATCGGTCTCGTCGGTAAAGCCGTCACTTTCGACACCGGCGGTATTTCCATCAAGCCCGCCGACGGCATGGAAAAAATGAAGTACGACATGGCCGGCGGCGCCACCATGCTCGGTGTCATGCGCGCACTCGCGTCGCTGAAACCAAATGTAAAAGTGATCTGTGTCGTGCCCTCAACGGAAAACATGCCCGGCGGGACGGCACAAAAACCCGGTGACATTCAAACCGCCATGTCCGGCAAGACCATCGAAGTCTTGAACACCGACGCGGAAGGCCGCCTCATCCTTGCCGACGGCGTTCACTACGCCAAACAGCTCGGTGCGACGCACCTCATCGACGCTGCCACGCTCACCGGCGCCATCGTCGTCGCTCTCGCCAACGTCAACGTCGGCGTCTTCGGCTCCGATCAAGCCTTTACCGACAAACTCCTCGCCAGCGCCAAAGTCGCCGGCGAAAAAATGTGGCAAATGCCCATGGACGACGAGTACCGCGAATTCATCAAAGGCAGCTTCGCCGACATCCAAAACATCGGCAGCGGCAAAGGCGGCGGCTCCATCACCGGCGCCTGGTTCATCCGCGAATTTGCCGGCGACTCCCCGTGGATCCACCTCGACATCGCCGGCACCGCCTGGAACGACGACGCCAAGCCCTGGCTCGCCAAAGGCCCCACCGGCGCCAGCCTCCGCACCCTCATCCACCTCGTCATGTCGTACTAAACTCGTTCAATAGCAAAGAGTAGGGCCGGCATCCGCGCCAGCGCTTTTTCATTTGGAGAAGCTGCATTGCTTTATTCAAATCGAAGTAAACTACGCATCCGTTATTCGACGGGGATGAAATGGACAGCAGGCCGTCCCAATCAATCGAGGAACTGATCGATCGTCTCTACGCAACAAAAGGCTTTCGGGAAAGGCTCGTCCAAGCACATCATTCAGCTGAACTCATTCGACTAATAGCCAATTCAGACGAGCCTGCTACGATACCTGATCTCTTGCCGATCCTCATAATTGGCAACGAAGAGTCATTTCAATCGACCGCGAGAGCCATTCATCGGCTTGTGCAATCTCTCAAGCCCGTTGACTTTGTTCAACTAGACGAACTGTTGCGGCAAAGCTATAGCAATTGGCATGCGCGGCGCCAACCCTGGTATTCGATGCCACTCGCCGACGTCGAGCGGTTTGCGAGCATCGAAGAATTTGCGATTTCTCTCCTCGGGATGACTAGTTCTCACTCGAACGGTCACATCCGCGAATCAGCTATTCGAATGCTCGGAAAGACGGAAACGGGAGCCGAACTTCCGTTCTTGCTTATCCGCGCGAACGATTGGGTCTCAGAGGTCCGTTCTTTAGCCCGTCAGTTTTTGATGGAACGCATTCGATCCGACTATATCCATCACTGGATGAGGTGGCTTTCCTTAGCCCTGCGCCTTAGCAAGACAGTGAGATCCGATCACTCTGCGATTCTCGATGCACTTCAGCGGCTTATATCCGGCTTAGTGAAACGCGAAATCTTGAGCGAGCGGCTTAACTCTCAGGATCGCGACGTCCGAAGATTTTGTTTTCGGATTGCGTTGGACCGAGACCAGTCTAACCTTGGCTCTTTATTGCGGCTGGCGCTTAAGGAACCTGACATACAAATCCGGCGGGAAGCAATTAGAATACTTCGTGCAGTTAGACCAGATAGTGAGGCAGAAGAGATTCTCAATCAGGCAAGAACGGATAACTCTGCAGCAATACGGAGAGAAGCATTATTAATCTTTCTAGAGAAATACGCGCAACAAGCCGATCGCGAATTTAGAGAAGCATTGCTTGACCCCAATGTCGCCGTTCGTGAACTGGCGCAGTCTCATTTCCGGAAGGGCCATGCGCTCGACTTGCGAATGTACTATTCACAAAACCTTGAGACATGCTTAGGTCGTAGTCTCGGTGCGGTGCTCGCCGGAATCGGAGAAGTTGGACTACGGGAGGATTCAAAACTTGTAGAGCCATTCCTTAAGAACCCATCCTCAAAAGTTCGTGAGGCTAGCGTTAGGGCCATCGTAAAACTCAATCGGGACGCATATCTCAATCAATTGCTACACGCGTTGGAAGATTCGAATGGCAAGGTAGCTCGGGAGGCCGCCTTCGCATTGAGTAGGAAGGCAAAAAGTTTTGGCGGGCAGCATCTGTGGCACGTTTATCAGAATTGTGCGTACGCGCACGGAAAGCGTTGGGTTCTATTTCTTCTCGCGAAGACGAACAAGTGGGACAGCATCAATTTTCTTATTCAATCACTCGCCGATGGCGATGACCATTGTGTGGAAATAGGTCACACGTACATTATCAGATGGTTTACGAACTACAATAGAAGCTTCGTCACGCCCGCACCGGAGCAGTTAGTAAGATTGCGACATTCCGTTGGGAAATATGGTCTGTTGCTTAAGCCTGATATCCAAAGCCAGATTGGTTCTCTTTTGAAGAGTCTGTGATAAAAGCAAGTCCGTGATGTTCCTTACTCTTTACATCTTCTCCGGCGCCTCAATCCCCAGCAAATCCAGCGCCCGCACCATCTGCCGCTCCACCAATTCCGTCAGCTCCAGCAAAAACGCCCGCTTATGCTCGTCCGCTTCCGTCAAAATATGGTGCTTGTGATAAAAATTATTAAACTCCTGCGCCAACTGAAACGCATACTTCGCCACAAACGCCGTCTCCTGCCCGCCAATCGCCGCCGCCACCGCATACTCCAGCGATCCCGCCGCCAGCAGCAATCCCCACAATCCATTTCCTTCCGCTCCCGCCAACAGGGCCGCCGCCGTTTCCGGCGCCACCGCAATCCTCGCCGCCCCCGCCTCAATCCCTTTGCGCCGAATCCCCCGAATCCGCACCACCGCGTACTGGCAATACGGCCCCGTCTCCCCGTCAAAACTCAGCGCATCCTTAAAATCAAACGCAATAATCGCGTTCCTCGTAAATTTCAGCAAAAAAAACCGCAGCGCCCCCACCGCAATCGCATGCGCCGTTTTTTTCTGCTCCTCTTCGCTCATCTCCGCGTGCCGCTGCGCCACTTCCGCCAGCGCCGCCGCTTCCAGCTTGTCGATCAAATCATCCGCCTTCACTCCAAATCCCTTGCGCCCGCTCACTTCCACGTACGGCTTCTTCGCTTCTTCCGGCGTCAACTCGTAACCCATCTCCGCCGCGCATCGCGGCGTCAGCGCCACAATCTCATACGCAAAGTGAATCGACCGCTCCGCCGCCTGCTGATGCCCCAGTCGCCGCAGCCCTTCCGCCACCACATCCTGCAAATACGCCTGCCGCGAATCGATCACGTTGTAAACCGTTTCTGCCGCCTCCCCAAAATGCGGCGCCCCCGGATCGCTCTCTCCGCTCGTCGTCGTCCACAACGCTTGCACATGCGCCCCGAGCGCGTCCCCTCCGCTCGTCGCTGTCGCCGTCCCCGGCCCACCACGCCACCTCTCATAATGAAAATCCTTACCCAGCAGCCCAAACTTCCATAACTGATACGCAATATCCTTCCCAACGTACGTCACCGTCCCATTCGACCGCACAATAATCTTGTCCTGCGTATTCTCCTCGTCCTCTTTTTCCTCCTCCTTCTCGCTTTTTCCCCTCTTCTCCGTGCCCTCTGCGCTCTCTGTGACCTCTGTGTTAATTCTCGGTTTTTCCGAATCTTTCGCCTCTTCTTTATCCCGCATCACCCAGCAACCCGCCATCTTCCCGCTCGTCACAAACTCAATCGCCCCGCTCTTCTTCAACAACTCAAACGCCGCATCCCAAAACTTCAAATGCAAAATCTCGCTCTCCCGCGCCAGTAACTCATAAAAAATTCCCAGGCGCGCCATCGTCCGCAAATGGCAGCCCACAATCGCGTCCGCCACCACCCGCGCCACTTCCGCTTCCTCGCCGCGGTCGCCTTCAATCGCCTTCAGCGTCTCCCCGCGCAATTTCCCCGCCCGCTCCTTATCGGCAGCAAAAAACGCCGTTGCCGCTGCATACAAATCCCAGCACACATAATCAAACTTCGGCTCCATCGCCATCATCTTCACGCTCACCGGCGTCCGCTTCTCCATCCACAGCAGCGCAATCACCACATCCGCCACTTGCACTCCGGTGTTATCAATGTAGTTCTGCACCTGCACCCGATGCCCCGCATGCCGCAGCACCCGCGCCATCGTGTCGCCCAGCACCGCATTCCTCACATGCCCAATATGCGCCGCCTTATTCGGATTTATGCTCGTATGCTCAACAATAGTCTTTCCTCCTAGCTCTCCGCTTTTCTCCTCTTTCCGCCTCTTCTGTGTGGACTCTGCGCCCTCTGTGTTCAATTCTTTCTCTTCGCTTTTGTCTTTTCTGTTCTCGCCACTCGCCACTTCTTTCCAAAACTCTCCCCTCTCAAAAAACGCATTCAAATACCCCCCGCCCGCCACCTCCACCTTCGCAATCCCCGCCACCTTCGGCATCCCATTCGCAATCTCCTGCGCAATCATCCGCGGCGCCTTCTTCAACCGTTTCGCCAATTCAAAACACACCGGCGACGCCGCCTCCCCCATCTCAATCTTCGGCGGCCGCTCCAGCACAATCCCGAGCTCCACGCCATATTTCTCGCGGATATGCCCCGCCAGCGCCTCACGCAATCTCTTCGTCAGTGTTTGATACACGTTCCCTCATCCATTCCCGCATCTCGCATCAAGCCCCTCAGTATAGAGACGCCCTCCCCCTCGGTCAAAACTATGAAGTCCGTGGAGATAAGCCAAGTTCCGATCGCGCGTGATGATCTTCGGAAGGCGGACGAGTCTCCAATGTATATAATACGAGCGAAGTAGAATGCGTCGAATAACGCTAAAGTTGTGCACTCATGGGAGGAAGCGTGGACGAAGCAGGCGACAACGAAATCCTGCACATGCCGCGAGTCGGTTCCGAAGGCGAGGAGCAACGTAGAGAGATTTACTTCGCCTACAGCGCTTCACTTCGCATCTTCGGAAATATTCCAGACCTCGACGAAATCACGCAACGCCTTGGCGTTGTTCCGAGACATACTCATCGACTAGGCGAACGCAGGTGGCCCACTGCACCGCCATATAAACACGATATGTGGAGTTACATCGCTCCGGTAAAAAAAAGCGAGCCCCTACATGTTCACATCGACAAGCTGTGGAATACCTTCCGGGAACACAAACAGTATCTTCTTCATTTAAAGAAAGAATTGACGGTCGATGTCTTTCTGGGGTACCAAAGCGATTGTGACAACGCAGGAATCGAATTGCCCTATCAGAGCCTCGAAATATTTAGGGAATTACAGGTGCCCTTCGGACTTTCGATTATCGTGTTGTAGAGCGCAACAGGATAAAGAGGCGTCGTTCGATGAAACGGATCAATTTGCTTGTCATTTCTCTCTTGGGCATCGCTGCGAGCGGCCAGACAATTCGGCTGAATGAACAATCGGATTGGTGGTCCATGAATAACGAGAAGGAGCTCATTCTAATAAAAGTCGAGCTTCAGCAGAAAACATTCGACACGAACAACCTCAAGATTTTGGACCTACCTTTGGACACGCTTAGCTTCGATCAAGCTGCCGAAAAGCTTGGCCAGGCCATAATTGTAAATCGTGGCGATGCTTCGTATTCACGCAGCCAAGTCTGCTACGTATCGAGTACAGGTCCACAAAAAATCCATCTGATTTTTGAAGGTGGCGAAGGCGAGTCTTCCACCTTTTATCTATTCCGAGGTGGCGCAGACTGGAAGGGAAGTAATCTTTGCGCCAAATCGAATCTCGTGTCTGCAGATTTGACCACGGGCACAGGCCTAAGACTCGGATTATCGCGAACCCAGGTCGAGTCTATTCTCGGGAAACCGGACTCTGCATCGGGCAACAGAATCGCTTACTGTCGTGAACTCCCAAAGGAATCCGCAATATCGATACAAATCGAAGCCCGATTCGACAAGCAGGGAATGAACTATCTCTTGGTCTCGACGACCTCCCACTCAAAAGAGTGATCGAGACCCGCTCCGCGCGCCAGCAGCGGGTATCACTCCACACCACCTTCGCAACTCCTTAGTCTTCTTATACTTAAGTACCCATTGACAAACAGTCACTTACATGTTATCCTTCTGGGTGTACAGTCATTCTTTATTCGAATCGCCCTCATCTACGCCCGCCCTTTCAGCCGGGCTCCATCCTTTACTTCATAACCCTCCTCTAACTCCTTTCCTTGCCACACATCCGAGAATTTCAACCGCAACCCCTGTATTTGCCACACTTCCAAATTCATTGGACTTAAAGTCCTTTGTTTGCCACACATACAAGAAACAGGGGGGTGTCCCCTCCCTCCTGCTAACTAGAATTCTATTTTTCGGCACGCCGCCCCGTTTGACACCCCTCCACTCCACCGCTACTATCAACTCTTCTCCAACGGAACTTACTCGCAACAAGCAGTTCCTGCGGCGGCGCATTCCCATGAAACTCGCCTACTTTGACTGTTTTAGCGGCATTAGCGGCGACATGACCCTCGGCGCACTGGTTGACGCCGGTTGCGACGTCGCCCATCTCCGCACCGAACTCGCTGCCCTCCAGGTCCCCGGCTGGGATCTCTCCGCCGAAAAAGTCTGGAAAAACGGCATGGCCGCCACCTACGTCAAGGTGAAGACCGAAGACCAGTCCAAGCACCGCTCGCTCAGCGCGATTCTCGAAATTCTCCAGAAGTCGCCGCTCGCCGCGCCGGTCCGCGAACGCGCCGCCGCCATCTTCCAAAAACTCGGTCAAGCCGAAGCCCGCGTCCACGACGTACCAGTCGAAAAAATCCACTTCCACGAAGTCGGCGCGGTTGACGCCATCGTCGACATCGTCGGCGCCTGCATCGGCTTCCACGCCCTCGGCATCGAAAAATTCGCCTGTTCGCCGCTCAACGTCGGCGGGGGCACCGCAAAAATGGCCCACGGCGTACTCCCCGTTCCCGCTCCGGCCACTGCGAATTTGCTGCAAGGCAAGCCGACCTATTCCAACGGCGTGCAAAAAGAACTCGTCACGCCCACCGGTGCAGCCATCGTCGCCACGCTTTGCGACACGTTCGGCCCGCAGCCGCCGATGACCGTCACCGCCATCGGCTACGGCGCGGGCACTGCCGATCTCGAAGGCCAGCCCAACGTCGTCCGCATCATGATCGGCGACTCCGCCGAAAAAGTAGCCGCCGGTTTTGACGACGAAATCGCCGTCATCGAAGCCAATCTCGACGACATGAACCCTCAAATCTACGGCCATTTTCTCGAAAGGGCACTGACGGCGGGAGCGCTCGACGTCTACACCACGCCCGTCCAAATGAAAAAAAATCGCCCCGGCACACTGCTCACCGTGCTCTGCAAACCGCAGGACACAAACAGTCTGATGTCGCTGATTTTTGCCGAGACCACCACGTTCGGCGCGCGCACCTACCGCGCCCAGCGCCGCACCCTCCCGCGCGAATTCGTCAACGTCGCCACCGACTACGGCGACGTCCGCATCAAAATCTCCCGCGTCAACGGCCGCATCCTCCACGTTGCCCCCGAATACGACGACTGCCGCAAACTCGCCGTCGAAAAAAACGTCCCCTTGCAGCGCGTCATCAGCGAAGCCCTCCGCCGCTACGAAGGAGGCTCATGATTGCGCGCTCTTCGCTTTCGCCTTTGCCTTTTTCCTGCACTTGTAGGGGCGCAGCACGCTGCGCCCCATCTCGGCAAGATCTGCAACATTGCCGAAATCTGATTTTGCTTTTGAATTTATACTTTGGAAATGAAAACTGACAACCGATAACTGAAAACAAAAATGCCCGGAAAACCCAAATACTACATCACCACGCCGATCTACTACACGAACGGCCTGCCGCATATCGGCCACACCTACTCCACCATCGTGTGCGACACCATCCGCCGCTATAAACGCATGCTCGGCTACGACGTAATAATGACCACTGGCACCGACGAACACGGCGTCAACGTCGAACGCTCCGCCAAAAAAGCTGGCGTCCCCGAATCCGAATTCGTCGCCAAGATGGCCGCCGAATGGCACGCCCTCTGGGACGAACTCGGCGTCCAAGGCGACGAATTCATCCGCACCACCGACTTGAAACACGCGCACACCGTCCAGTGGCTCTTCAAGCTGTGCCGCGAAAATGGTTTCATCTATCCCGGCCATTACACCGGCCAATACTGCATTTACGACAACGCCTATGTGGACGTAAAAGCGGGCGAGCCCTGTCCCGATTGCGGCCGTCCAACCGAAACCGTCACCGAAGCCAACTATTTCTTCAAGCTCTCCGCGTTCCAGAAGCCGCTCCTCGATTGGTACGCCAAGCATCCAGATTTCATTCAGCCCGAAGCGCGCCGCAACGAAGTCCTGAGCTTTGTCGAAGGCGGCCTCCGCGATCTCAGCATCACGCGCACGTCCATCCGTTGGGGCATCCCCGTTCCCGGCGAAGAGCCCCACGTTTTCTACGTCTGGTTTGACGCGCTCACCGCGTATCTCAGCGCCGTCGGCGGCCCCAATCACGAAAAACTCGGCTACTGGCCCGCCGACGTTCATCTCGTCGGGAAAGAGATTATCCGCTTCCACGCCGTCTACTGGCCCGCCTTCCTGATGGCCGCTGGCTTGCCGATTCCCAAACAAATCTGGGCACACGGCTGGCTGCTCATGGACAGCGCCAAAATGAGCAAGTCCGTCGGCAACGTCGTTCGCCCGCGCCCCATCGTTCATGTCCTCGGCATGGACGCATTGCGTTACTACCTTCTGCGCGAAACCGTCTTCGGCCAGGACGGCAACTTCAGTTACGACGCCCTCGTCACGCGATACAACTCCGACCTCGCCAACGGCCTCGGCAACCTCGCCAGCCGCACCGCGGCGATGATCGAAAAAAACTGCGCCGGTAAAGTTCCCAAGCCCGGCGAATTTCAGCCGCAGGACACCACACTCGCAAAGGCCGCTCAATCCGCCATCGGCGACGTGATGGAGCACTATAACAATCTCTCTTTCTCAAAAGCGTTGGAGACGATTTGGTCCGTCATCGGCGCGGCCGACAAATATCTAACCACCGAGCACCCGTGGTCCCTCGGCGAATCGTCTGAAGACCAACAGCGCCGCGCGACGATCCTCTGGACAACGGCGGAGCTTCTTCGCATTGTCACCGCGCTCGCGCATCCCGTCGTTCCGGAAAGCACCGCCAAGGTCTGGACGTTGCTAGGCCAACCCGGCAATCCGGACGCCTTCGCCATCGACGGTCTTCGCTGGGGCCAACTCGCGCCTGGCACCGCGCTTGGCAAGTCGCAACCGCTTTTCCCACGCATCGAAAAAGCAGAAGCAATCGAGAGGATGGAAGCCATGGAAAAAGAAGCCCAGAACGCCCCGTCGCCTGTCGCCGTACCAACGCCAGCCGCCGCTCCGGCCGCTGTGGGAACCGCAGCCGCGGCTGCAACCACCGCCGCTGCCCCAGCGGCCGACGCCAAAATCGGCATCGAAGATTTCACCAAAGTCGAAATGCGCGTCGGCCAAATCAAAACCGCCGAACGCATCGTCGGCGCGGACAAATTGTTGAAACTCACCGTCGACATAGGCACCGAAATCCGCCAGATCTGCGCCGGCATCGCCCAATTCTACGAACCCGAAAAACTCATCGGCCGCAAAGTCGCCGTCGTCGTCAACCTCGCCCCCCGCAAACTCCGCGGCGTCGAGTCCAACGGCATGATCGTCGCCGCCAGCGTCGGCCCCGAAGGCCGCCCCGTCCTCGCCGGCTTCCCCGACGAAGACGTCGAAGTCGGCGCCCGCTTGAAGTGATGGTTTTGCCTTTGTAGGGGCGCAGCATGCTGCGCCCCTATTCACCGAGGTCTAAGACGTGAGCACGGGCGAAAAACTGCATCCAGGTCATCGTTCCATACGATTAAAGGGACGAGACTATTCCGCGCCAGCAATCTATTTCGTAACAATCTGCGTGGAAGAACGATGTTGCGTCTTTGGCGAGATCAAAGAAAATCAAATGGAGGTGTCTGGACTTGGCTCAATCGTCAGGGAAACTTGGAATGCTATTCCTCGCCACTTCGCCCAGGTCAACTTGCATGATTTTGTGATAATGCCAAACCACGTACACGGACTTATCGAAATTGCCTGCCAAGCTGGGGCGCAGCATGCTGCGCCCCTACAGCAGACCTCACATGCCAATCTTGGTAGTCCTGCTGTAAAAGCCGGATCACTTTCCGCGATTGTGCGCTCATTCAAAGCGGCAGTAACTCTGCGAGCGCGGAAGGAATTGGGTTGGTCTGGTGAGATTTGGCAGCGAAACTATTTTGAGCGCGTGGTTCGCGACGGGCAAGAATTCTCGGACGCCTCGCGCTACATTGCGGAAAATCCGTTGATGTGGGAGTTGGACAAAGAAAACCCACAACCGAAGAAGACCCCAGCGGCGAAATTTGTAGGGGCGCAGCATGCTGCGCCCCAGCTTGGCAAGATTTTTCGTTAACGTCCAAATGGAACTGATCGACTCCCACGCGCACATCGACTTTCCGCAATTCGCGGAGGACCGCGAGGCCATGCTCGATCGCGCGCGGGCGGCGGGCATCACCACGCTTCTCGCCATTGGCACCGGCCCAGGCCCCGAGAAACTCGATGCGGCCATCCCCTACGCCGAGCAACACGACTGGATATACACCACCGTGGGCATCCATCCCCACGAAGCAAAAGAAGTCACGCAAACCCATCTCGATGAACTTGCAAGACTTGCGCAACATCCGAAAGTGATCGCCTGGGGCGAGATCGGCCTGGATTACTTCTACGATCATTCACCCCGCGATATCCAAGCCCGCGTTTTCCGAGACCAGATGTCGCTCGCGGCGCAAGCCAAACTGCCCATCATCATTCACTGCCGCGACGCCTGGTCCGACTGCCTGAACCTTCTCGAAGAAGTCTGGAAGCCCACGGGCATCGGCGGCATCCTCCACTGCTTCACCAGCACGCTCGAAGACGCCCAGCGCGGCATCGACACGGGTTTCATGATTTCGTTTGCGGGGAATTCAACCTATCCAAAAACGCAGAACCTTCGCGAGGTTTCAAAAGCACTGCCTTTGGAGAATCTTTTGATTGAAACGGACGCTCCGTACCTCGCGCCCCAGCCCTACCGCGGCAAGCGCAATGAGCCTGCCTACGTCGCGGAAGTAGCGCGTACACTCGCGAGTGTGAGAAACTTACCGCCGGACGAATTTGCCGCCGCTACCGCGGACAATTTCAGGCGCTTCTTCGGCTTGCCCCGGCCGGCAAGCCGCGCCGCTTCAGGTCTTGGGGAACAGACCTAGTTTGGGAGAAAAGCCATCGCCCTTCTGACGGTGAAGGAGATTTTTGATCTCGTTCGAGACGACTTGATCCTCGTAGAAGAGGAACTCGCCCGCCAAAGTTCGGTAGCCTTCGAGCCGGTCGCCGAAATTACCGGCTACCTCCTCGGCGGAGGAGGGAAGCGCCTCCGACCGGCTCTATTGCTGCTCTGCGACGGCTACGCGGCAGGGAAGCGCAGTCCCGGCGCCATTCGCCTCGCGGCCGTCGTCGAGCTTTTGCATAGCGCCACGCTGATTCACGACGACGTCATCGACAGCGCCGACACACGCCGCGGGCGTCCTTCCGCGAACTCGCGCTGGGGAAATCACCGCAGCGTACTGGCCGGCGACTGGCTCTATATGCAGTCCTTCCAGATGGCCCTCGAAGAACGCAATTTCCGCATACTCGATGTCCTGATCGACCTCACGCAAAAAATGGTGGAAGGCGAACTCATCCAGCTCGCCAAAATCGGCCGCATCGATGTTACCGAAGAAGACGCGCTACGCCTCGCCACGTACAAGACCGCCTGCCTCTTCAGCGGCTGCGCGCGGCTCGGCGCCGTCCTCGGCGGCCTCGAAGGCGAAGAGGAAGAAGCCCTCGCCGAATATGGGAAGTACGCCGGGCTGGCGTTTCAACTCGTCGATGATCTCCTCGATTTCACCGCGTCCGCGCAGCAACTGGGCAAGCCGGTCCTCAGCGACCTGAAAGAAGGGAAAGTCACGCTGCCGCTGATCTACGCGATGGAAAACGGGCACCGCGATGCCCGCGAGCTTGTGGCGCGCGTCCTGGCGGAAAAGGAATTTAACTCGGTGAAGCCGGAAACCATCGTTTCTTTGGTGCAGGATTCCGGAGCGCTGGACCGTGCGCGCACGCTGGCGCACGAATACGCGCGGCGAGCCAAAGAATGCCTGAATGGCCACCGCGATTCGGAATACGCCCGCGCGCTGGCCACGCTGCCCGATTTTATTTTGGAGCGCGAAAATTAGGGCTTCACGTTTGGCTTTGTAGTTGCGCAGCATGCCTGCCTGCAGCAGGCGGGCTGCGCAACTACAAGGGCGGGTATAGTTCCCGCGATGCGGCGCAAAATATTTCCCATGGTTTTGGTATGTTGCCTTTCAAACTGATCTACCATCCGAATTATGACCTCAACCTCGGCGCTCACGTTTTTCCTTCCCAAAAATTCAAACTGATCGCGCAAATGCTCCTCGACGAGGGCATCGCCGACGCCGGCGATTTTCTTCAGCCATCGCCGGCCGCAGATGAAGACATTCTGCGCGTGCATACGGAAGATTGGGTGCACAAGCTCAAGACCGGCACGCTCACCGCCAGCGAAGTGATGAAGCTGGAGATTCCATATTCGGTGGAACTGCGCGACGCGGTGTGGCTCGCGGCCGGTGGCTCCATTCTGGCTGGCCACTGCGCTCTGCGCGACGGCTTCGGCTGCAACCTGGGCGGAGGCTTCCACCACGCCTATCCCGGTCACGGGGAGGGCTTCTGCGCGATTCATGATGTGGCGGTGGCGATTCGAACGCTGCAAGCGGGCGGGGCTGTTCGAAAGGCCATGGTGGTCGATACCGACGTGCATCACGGAAACGGAACCGCGGCAATCTTTCGAAATGATGAAACGGTTTTCACGCTTTCGATTCACCAGGAAAATAATTATCCCGCGGGCAAGCCGCCTTCAAGTGTGGATTTGAATATGTGGGACGGCGTGGAAGACGATGAATATCTGGATGCATTGATTCCGGCAGTGCAGAAGGCGCTCGATGAATTCCACCCCGACATTCTCTTTTACATCGGCGGCGCCGATCCATATTGCGAGGATCAGCTTGGCGGATTATCTCTGACGAAGAAGGGTTTGCTGGAGCGCGACCGTAGAGTGTTCGAAGAGTCGCGGAGTCGCGGCATTCCCGTGGCAACGGCGCTCGCTGGCGGATACGCGCGGCGCGTCGAAGACACCGTTCGAATTCACGTCAACACGATTCTTGCCGCGCGCGAAGTTGTGAGCAGGGACTTGGGGGCGGCGGCTGGCCTTTAGCCTTTCGAGGTTTACTCCCTTGAAATGCAATGGCCAGTGACGAGTGGCTAGTGGCGAGAAAAAGGGCTTGTGGGATTAAGGAGCGGTCGCCGGGGCCACGGAAGAAACGTTGGCGACCAGGGCGAGGTTGACGGCCATGGTCAGTTGCGACTCAAAGGAAGCTTCTTCAAAGCCCTCGGAGCGATAGGCGATTTTTCCGGCCCGGTCAACGACCACGACTGTCGGGTAGGAATTCACTCCAAATAAAACGTCCAGGCCGTCGGCAAAAACCGCGGTGGTACGCATTTTTTCTTCCTGTAGATATTGTGCGACGAGGGTTTCGTCGTCATCGCAATCCGCGGCCAGGAAGAAGACGTCGGCATTTCCCGCGTAGCGCGAAGCGACGCGCTCGTAAAGCGGCTCTTGCGCGCGGCAAGGCCCGCACCACGTGGCCCAAAAACTCACGACCAGAACTTTTCCCTTCGTTTGCGCCAGCGGGAATGGCCCGCCGTCCGGGGCTTTTCGCAGCGTGTATTCGAACGTCTCGTGGGCCGCGGCATTTTTCTTTTCGCGCTTGGCGGAGCTCGCGACCGCGACTTCGTCATACGTGCGTAGCAAGTACTCGCCCAGCCCATCGTTCGAGCCGTGCGCCAGCCGCCAAACGTTTCCGAGATTCTGGCGAATCTCGCGGCGGCTAACGCTGCCGTTCGCGCCGTCGGCCAGCGCGAAAGCCCGGGCGTACTGCGCAATCGCCTGATTCAAATCCTTGTTTAACTCCGCGATCTCTCCCAGTTTTTCCGCGGATGTGGCATTGGGCGCCAGCGCATAGGCTGCCGCAAAATCGTGCTGCGCGGACGCCAGCTCCTTCAGTTTCGTTTGAATCCGGCCACGCAGCAGCAGGATGGACACCTGGTCGCGTCTCTTTTCCGCTTGCCATTCCTCCAGCGAAATCTTGGGAGATTTTTCTCCGGGATTGCTGCGGTCGACGTATTCCAGGACGCGGGTTGCGTAATTCACCGAGCGGCGCAAAGCGGTTTCGTCGCCCGTGCGTTCGAGCAGTTGAATCGCCAGAAGCGTGATGGACATGTCGTCGGGCTTCAGCGCCACGATGCGTTCCGCATAATTTGCGGCGCGATTCGTGTCTTGCAATTGCAGCGAGGCTTCGACCAGCGCGCGATAGATCTGCGGACGCTCCGCGGACTGGGGGTATTTTTGCAAATAGGATTCGAGGTTGCGCACCAGCGCCGCGCGGTCGTTTCCGGACTTGTTGATGGCCTGTTGTAGTTCTTCCTCGGGAGTGACTTGTTTCTCCGGTGAGGGCTGTTTTGAGTTTTTGGGTATGGTTGACTGCGGAGTTTGCGGCTGGCTTTGCGGGGAAGTCTGCGCCGCCGCGATTGCCGCCATGGAAACAACCAGCAGGAGGACGAGCGGGAGCCGGAAAATAGAGATGCGGTTCACAGATATCTAGTTTAACGGGATTAGCGGGGATTTGCCGGTGTTCTTACCGGCGGTCGTGCGGCCGGCAAACGAAAGAAACCTTGGATGCAGGTTAGTTGACGTTGGCGCCGGCGATGCGAATTTCGCCCGAGCTGGTGTGGACCTCGACGCGTCCTCCACCGTTGCCGACGTGGGCGCGGAGCGCGTGCTTGCTCTGCTCTTCAACGACGATGGGAATATCGGCGCGAATTTCGCCGGACGTGGCTTCGGCGGTGAGATGAAAATTGGCAGTCGAAGGAACGCCGAGAAGCACGGGACCCGAAACGGTCGTTAATTGCCAGTAGCTCGTTGCGCCGGGATTGCCGTGCACGCTCACGCGTCCCGAAGCCGAGCGGGCTTTCACGTCGTTGACGGCGTCATCCACTTCGACGGACCCGCTGGCGGTCTCCGCATCCACGCGTCCGCCGGCCTTTTTCACTTCAACGGCGCCGGAGAGTGCGCCGGCGCGAACGTCCCCTTTGGTGTCGGAGACGCTCACGTTTCCCGCCAGCGTATTCGCGCGTACATCGTCGCCCACATCGCTGGCGTCGATGGAGCCGCTGACGGAATTAAGCTGGGCGTCGCGATCGATGTGCGCGACACGGACGGATCCGGAAGCGGATTGGATTTTGAGCGGTCCGCGAATCTGGAAAATGGTTTGCGCTCCGGAAGCCACGTTGGAGTTGACCTCGGTCTCGTGAGGAACGGTGATGCGATAGGTGATGGAGATATTTCGCAGCCGGGAAATATCCTTGCCGATGCGCAGCGTGTCGCCTCGCTGTTCGATAGGCGGATTGCTTATGGTTTCAGCGAGAAGCTTCTTCGAGTCGTCGAAGCCCATGCCGTGCGCGGTCACGTCGGCGTGTACCTGTACGGTGTTGCCCGAGCCGCCGGTGATTTGTACGTCTCCCGAGGCGCTATTGAGTTCGATGCGCAGCGGGCCACTGATCGGATATGAGCGTTCAAAACTGCCGCTGACGCCGGGACCGGCGTTGCAGCCGGTGAAAAGAAAAACCACGGCGAGAGAACTGACTTCTAGAGCGAGACGGCGCTGACGCTGCATGCATCCTCCGCGGCGAATTCGGGCCCGGTGAAGCTGCTTTCTAACAATAGGTACGCAAAAATGAGAATTATGTTCCGGGCGCGGCCTTGACTTTGGCGCCGGCGGGCTGCGAAAGAGTTTCGTTCAGCGAGCCTTGGCGGTAGCCCTCAAGGTCCAATGCGACGTAGCTGAAGCCGGCGGCTTTGAGTCGCTGGGCGATGGCGGCGGCCATTTCCGGAGCGAGCGCTCGGGGCATTTCGTCTTGGGCGATTTCCACGCGCGCGAGCTTGTCGTGCAGGCGCACGCGGAACTGGCGGAAACCGAGTTCACGGAGTGCGGCTTCGCCGCGTTCGACCAGCCCGAGACGCTCGGGCGTGACTTCGGTGCCGTAGGGAAGCCGCGAGGCCAGGCACGCGGAGGCGGGGCGATCCCAGGTAGGAAGACCGGCGCGTTCGGAGAGCGCGCGAATTTCGGATTTGCGCATGCCGGCGTCGAGAAGCGGCGCGAGCACTTGATGCTCGGTGGCAGCGCGATGGCCGGGGCGAAAATCCAGCGTGTCATCGGCATTCACGCCATAGGCCACAGCTGCGAATTGGCGATTCGCGGCGAGATCGTCGAGCGCGGAGAAAAGTTCATCCTTGCAAAAGTAGCAGCGATCTGAGGCGTTGGCGCGGTAAGCGGGGTTTTCCATTTCATGCGTTTCGATGAATTCGTGCCGGACGCGCAGCCGCTCGACAAAATCCTCGACCATGTCCCGATCGTGCTGCGAAAAACTGGGCGAAAGCGCGGTGATCGATAGCGCTCGCTCGCCCAGAGCCTTGTGCGCAGCCCAAGCGAGATACGCAGAGTCGGCGCCGCCGGAAAGCGCAATCAAAAGAGACGGGAGCTTGGCCAGATTGGCAAGCAGCAAAGACTCTTTATCCTCGGCGGACAGCGAGTCGCCAGCCGGGTTCTGAATGTGAACTAACGTCGCCATAACAGAAGCGAGTATAGCGCACAGCCGATTTTTTTCGCAGTGCTTCCGCGCGTTTTCAAGCTATTTGAAATCGAGCAGGACGTCGACGGTGCCGGGAGTTGCTTCGGTTTGCAGCCAATGGCCCACGTTTTCGTAGTGCAGCGGAAGTTCGCCGAAAACCTTGGCGGGGTGCGTTTCCAGATTGGTGAGCAGTTCTTCGTATTTTGCTTTGTCGAAAATTTCCCCGGCGGTCATGGTCCAGACTTGCAGGATGCGGCGTTCTCCGGCGGGAGAAAGACCGGTGATGACCATCTTTCCGAATTTGTACGGCACGCCTTCTTGAATGTTCACGCGATAGGACACGGTGTGAGCTTGCTCGTCGAACTGCGCTTCGGTTTCGAGTCTTACGTCGAGATAGCCGTGATGGCCGTACTCTTCGCGGATGCGGTCCCAGCCGGCCTCAAGTTGCATACCGTTGCCCACGTCGCCCGGTTTCAGGCCGATGAAGTTATCCAGAGTGATCGACGAGACAACGGTGTTGCCGCTCCACTGCGAGGATTTCCAACGGTATATCGCTCCGGGAGTGATGGGAACGAATACGGGGATTTGATCCGGAAGTTTTTCGCCCGGATTGCTGGTGAGTCGAACTTCGGGCGGGCCAAGTTTCGCGCGCAAAAAACCGAGTTGTTGGTAAATTGGCCGGATTTGCTCGGTGAGAAAAAGATCGATGGTCATGCGTGAATAGGGCTTGCCGAGAATTTCCGCCAGATGCTGCTGCACCGCTTTGGAGCCCATGAGCGAAGGATCGCTGAATTCCAGCTTGGCGATTTTCAGCGCGGCGCCTTCGATGTGAAACGACTGCACGTTGCCTTCGCCGATTGGATTTGCGAGGATCTGGTGCTCCAGACTGACTTTCAGTCCGTGCGAAGCCAGAAGTTCGTTGACGGCGTCGGCGGCCTGGTCGATTACGGCGCCGCCTTCGGGCAGCGTGCCATCGAAGAAAGGAAGTTTTTTGCGGATGGCGTCCGCCAATTCAGAATCGCCAAACCAGGGAATGTTGTCGAAATAGGCGGGGATGCGGGGCGACTCTTCCACGTGAAAGGTGACGTTCACGCCTTCGCCCTTGGTTTGGAAATTGTAGCCGACCTTGGCGAAGAGGCCGCTGGCAACGAGTTTGTCAGCGCCGGATTGCAGATCGTTGCGCCCCACCTGCGAGCCGATTTGCATCCCCGTCAGAGTTGCTATTTGCGCCTCGGTGAGGATTTTTTCGCCGTCGGCGTGAATTTCGCGAAGTGCAGCGGTGGAATTATCAGGTGCCTGGGCGGCGAGAGAAAGTGCGCCGATGGAGAAGAGAATCGAAAACGCGAGGAGGCATAGACGCAAGACCCGAGGCATGTGTTTATTCTAGCGGAAAACGGCTCTTGCTACTCGACGGTAACGGATTTTGCCAGGTTGCGCGGCTGATCCACGTCGCAGCCCCGGCGCACGGCGATGTGATAGGCCAAAAGCTGGAGCGGAATGATTTCGAGCAATGGCGAAAGAATTTCCAGTGTTGGAGGCAGCTCGATGAAGTGGTCGGACACTTTGCGAGCGAGATGATCTTTTTCCGTGCCGATGGTGATGACGATGCCATCGCGTGCTTTCACTTCCTGGATGTTCGAGACGCTCTTTTCGTAACGGGTGACGGATTCCGGATCGTTGTCGTCGCGCGTGGCGAGGACGACCACCGGAAGATTCTCGTCGATCAGCGCGTTGGGCCCGTGCTTCATTTCCCCGGCCGGGTAGCCTTCGGCGTGAATGTAGGAAATTTCCTTGAGCTTGAGCGCGCCTTCAAGCGCGATGGGATAGTGGATTCCCCGGCCGAGATAGAGAAAATCGGTGAAGCGGAAAAATTGCCGCGCGAGGTTTTCGTAAAAACCGGAAGCGTCCGCCTGCAAAATCATTTCCATCTTGTGCGGGATGCGCGTGAATTCCAGCATCAGGTTGCGCGCGGCGTCGCCGGAAAGTTTCCCGCGGACCTGTCCGAGATACGAAGCGAGCAAAAGGAGCGCGGTGAGCTGCGCGGTGAACGCCTTTGTGGAAGCGACGCCGATTTCGGGCCCGGCGTGCGTGGGAATCGTCCCCAGAGCTTCGCGCGTGATCATCGAACCGATGACGTTGCAGATGGCCAGCGTGGGAGAACCTTTCAGCTTGGCTTCGCGCTGCGCGGCCAGCGTGTCCGCGGTTTCGCCGGACTGGCTGATGCACACGGTGAGCGTTTTCGAATCGAGGATGGGATCGCGATAGCGGAATTCGCTGCCGTAATCGACTTCCACGGGCAGGCGCGCGAGCCGCGCGATCATAAATTTTCCCGCAAGGCCCGCGTGCCAGCTGGTGCCGCAAGCCACGATGCGAACCTGTTCGAATTCGCGAAACTGTTTTTCGGTGAATTGCATTTCATCGAGAAACACTTTTCCGGTGTCCTGCGAAATCCGGCCCAGCAGCGTGTCGCGGACGGCGCGCGGCTGCTCGAAAATCTCTTTCTGCATGAAATGTTTGTAGCCGCCCTTTTCCGCCATGATGGGATCCCAGGCGACGTGCTGGGCGGGGCGCTCGACGGTGCGGCCGTCGTGATCCATCACGCGCACTCCATTTTGCGTAAGCACGGCGATGTCGCCGTCGGCGAGAAAGAAAATCTTGCGCGTATGCTCGAGCAGCGCGGGAATGTCGCTGGCGACGAAATATTCTCCTTCGCCCAGGCCGATGACGGACGGAGGGCCAAGCCGGGCGGCCACGATTTTTTGCGGATCGTTGGCGGAAAGAAAAACCAGCGCGTAGATCCCGCGAAGATCCTTGAGCGATTTTCGGACCGCTTCCTCAAGCGGAACGCCGCCCTGCGAATGCTTCTCGACGAGGTGCGCGACGATCTCCGTGTCGGTTTCCGTCGCGAATTTGTGCCCTTCGCTCTGAAGCTGCTCTTTGAGTTCCAGATAATTTTCGATGATGCCGTTGTGGACGACAACGATCCGTCCCGTGCAGTCGCGGTGCGGATGCGCGTTTTCTTCGGTGGGGCGTCCGTGCGTGGCCCAGCGGGTGTGGCCGATGCCGTAAGTTCCCTCGATGGGAGATTTGGCGATCACTTCTTCAAGGTTGCGGAGTTTGCCCGGCGCGCGGCGTATCTCGAGTTTTCCGTCTTTGGTGACCACGGCGATGCCCGCGGAATCGTACCCGCGATATTCCAGTTTGCGCAGCCCTTCAATAATGACGGGCACTACTTTCTTGGGCCCGATGTAACCGACAATTCCGCACATGCGGGAGAGCTCCTGAAAGGGATTCTAAGAGACTACCATGCAGCCGTCCGGTAAAGGCGAAATCGAAGAGGATGTGCGGCGAAACAGGTCAGTGGCCCAGCGGGGCGTCTTGCGCGGGGGCCAGTTCGTAGGTGACGAGTTTGTCGTGCTCGTCGAAGCGGAAGGTGACTCGCGCGGTGATCGGTTGGAGAGTATCCGTATCGATGTGCCGGATGACGGCGACGATGGCGTGCGGATCATGCGAGTCTTCCATGGGATATCCGCGAGAGCTGAGAAAGAAAATGACGCGCGTCGTGGGAGTGCCCTTGGGCAGTTGGGCGTCGAGCAGGAGATCGATTTTGCGAAGCTGCGGGTCGGAAGTGTGAGCGCCGGAATTGCAGCCGACGGCGGCGAGGAAGACAAGCAGAAAAGAGGCCAACGCGGGCAGTCCGCGAAGTTGCGGAAATGCGTTCTTTGCGGAAGCGAAAGAAGAAATCATCTGGTGATTCGTTCAGTCCACAATTTCGAATTTATATTCTTCAATGACCGGGTTGGTTAGAATTTCTTTGGAGATTTTTTCCAGTTGCTGCTGCGCTTCATCACGGTTCCAGCCGTCGAGATTCAATACAAAAAATTTGCCCTGGCGTACATCTTTTACGGCTGCGTACCCCAGGCCCGAGAGCGCGTGCTGAATGGTCTGGCCTTGCGGGTCGAGTACCGTGCGCTTTGGCATGACCCAAACGTGTGCTTTCATTTGCCCAGTATAGCATTGCCTCCGGAGAGTTTAAGCGGAGCGCGCGGCGGCGGAATCGAAAGCGTGCTCGAAGCCCATTTTGACGAGCTGCGCGAGTTCGGATTCGGTGAGCCCCATGCGGGCGGCGTTTTCGTATTCTTCGATCAGCGTGGTGTGGAACATGGCGGGATCGTCGGTGGAAAGCACGACGGGAATGCCGTGGCGCAACAACTTGGGCAGCGGATGGTCTTCGATCATGGTGTGCCGGCGATTCAGTTGCCGGTCGAGCGCCCCGGTGCGGAGATTGCTTCCGGGGCAAACTTCCAGCGGAATTTGTTTCTCAGCAAGAAAATCCATCAACGCAGGATCGTTGACGGCCGCGATTCCGTGGCCGATGCGTTCGGCGCCGAGGAGTTCGATGGCTTCGCGAATTTTCGACGGGGGGCCGATTTCGCCGGCGTGCATGAGGCGGTGGAGGCCGATTTCGCCGGCTCGATCGTAAACGGCGCGAAAGTCGCTGGTGGGCAGGCTAAGTTCGTCGCCGCCGATCCCGAAAGCGATAATTTTTTTGGAGCCGCTGCGGCGCGCGGCTTCGACGACTTGCATGGCGGCGTCCGCGCCGAACTGACGGACGGCGTCGAAGACCCAGTTGAAACGCAATCCGCGTCCGGCGAATGGCTCGGTGGCTTCGAGGATGGCTTCAAAATTTGCTTCCGGCGATTGCTTTCGCAGAATCATGATGCCGATCGAAAGCGTGACTTCCGCGTAGACCACATTTTGCGTAAGCAAATGTTCTGCTAGATCGTTGGCGATAAGCGCGTAATCGCGCGGCTCCCGGAGATACGACGTAACCCATTTGAAAGCTTCGATGAACTCATCGAAGTTGCGGTAGGCGTAGCGATTACGTACTTCCGGCACCGTGAGTGGCAAACCGTGGCGGGCGGTGAGCGCGCAAACGGTGGGAGGGAGGATGGAGCCTTCGAGATGCAGATGCAGTTCAGCTTTGGGGACAGAGAGAATGCGCTGCAAGACGAGTGGGTCGGGCATGGGCAGACTCAGTGCGGGAGCTGCGGGCGGCCGGCGTTGTTCCATGCGGTCAGCCAGTAGGAGCCGACGTCGGTGGCGGCGTCGGAGAGTTGGCGAATCAGAATCGATGCGGCTTGATTGTAAAAACGGTCGTAGTAATCATCGGTGTAAGAATTTTCGCCGTGGCGGGAATTGCGGTCGGCGAGCAAAATATTTTCAAGCCAAGCGTGGGAACCGAGGCAGGCATCGAAAGCGTGGTCGGTGGGGTCGCTGATGAAGACGGCGTCGTTCGGGCGCATGGGGAAAAAAGAAGAGTAGCGGTCGATGAGCGTAGTGCCGAAACGATCGCTGATTCCCGTTTGATTGCTTAGATGGCCATCGAAATTATCGGTGGTATTGAAAGGATCGTGCGCTTCGGCGACGTACGCGGCGAGGATGGCGGCGTCGAGGCGCGCTTCGTCCCACTTGCCGAGTTTCAGAGCTTCGGTGAGTTTTGCGCTGTAGACGCCGATTTCCCAGGGAAGCAAGCCGTTGGAGTCCAGCTTGCTTTTGCCAAATTTTGTTAGCGCGGCCTTGTACGAGCGTGGAAGCATTTCAAATGGAAAGCGGCCGTACTTATCGAGATAGAGATAGTGATTGTGGCGCTCGGCGGGCGTTTTGGCCATGAGGTCGAGCGGGTCGGTCACGTGCTGAAGCAAGAAGGGGCGATTCGATTCGAAGAACGAGCGAATGTCCGGCGGCAGCGTGTCGACGGATTTGTTGACGACGAGGCGCAGGCCGTTGCCACCCCAGGCGCGCGCACAAGCTGGCAAGAAAACGCTCAGCGCGATAAGCGCTAGCGGGTAGAAGAACCGCGATCGGTTGAAAGGCCAGCACCGCATTCCATGATTCCTTTTATGCGCGATTTGCCGCCCGAAGCGTGCTGTGTCTCCGGCCATAGAAATAATAAATCACCAGGCCGATGATCAACCAGCCAAAGAATCGAATCCAGTTCATGATCGGAAGCCCCGCCATCAACAGGATACACGTGACGATGGTGAGAATGGGAGCGATAGGGCCGCCGGGAGCGCGGAAAGCGCGGGGGCGGTCCGGTTCACGATAGCGGAGGATGAGAACTCCGGCAGCAACGAGGGCGAATGCGAACAGCGTGCCGATATTGGCGAGGTCGCCGAGCGTGCCAATGTCGAGAAGCCCAGCCGGAACTCCGACGACGAAGCCGGCGACCCAGGTGGAGAAATCGGGCGTGAGGTATTTACGGTGAACGCGGCTGAAGACTTTTGGGAAGAGTCCGTCGCGAGACATGGCGAACCAGACGCGGGCCTGGCCGATTTGAAAAACCAGCAGTGAGGAGATCATGCCCATTAAAGCGCCGATGAGAACCACGAGACGCAGGCTGGAGATATGGAGTTTCTTGAGCGTGTTTACGACGGGGGCGGCGTCGTCAACCAGCGTGTCCCACCGAACGAGCCCTGTGAGAACGACGACCACCCCGATGTAAAGGATAGTGCAAACAACGAGAGTGGCGATGATGCCGCGCGGCAGATCCCGCTGTGGATTGTTGCATTCTTCGGCGGCGGTGGAGACGGAATCGAAGCCGATGTAGGTGAAGAAGACGATGGATCCACCGGTCAGGATGCCGGGCCAGCCGTTGGGCGCGAAGGGATGCCAGTTGGACGTGTGGATGAAACGCGAAGCAAAGGTGACAAAGGCGAGGATGGCAATAATTTTGATCAGCACCATGATGTTGTTGGTTTCGGCGGACTCGCGAATGCCACGCACCAGGATGATGGTCAGAAGCATGACGATGATGAAAGCGGGCCAGTTGAAGCCAAAATGCCAGCCCGGCCCGTAAATCACGTTGCCTTGCAAGTCGGGAAGCCCGCTGGGGAGATAGGCAGGAGAGATCCAGCGGGGATTGGGATGCAGCCCGAACCAGTCGAGCAGGTCCACGAGGTGAGCCGAAAATCCAACGCTGACGGCCATGTTGCTGACGGCGTATTCGAGGACTAAATCCCAGCCAATGATCCAGGCCACGAGTTCGCCCATGGTCGCGTAAGTGTACGTGTAGGCGCTTCCGGCGATGGGAATCATGGCGGCAAGTTCGGCGTAGCAGACCGAGGCGAAGCCGCAGGCGATGGCGACGAGGACGAAAGAAAGCGCGATGGCGGGGCCCGCCCCGGGGCGGCCGAACGACGCGTTGTGGTGGATGAGATACTGCAGAAGCGGGGCATTGAGGATGGACGAAGTCTGAAATTTCTGGCCCGCGATGGCGGTGCCGACGATGGTGAAGATGCCCGAGCCAATGACCGCGCCGATGCCAAGCGACGTGAGACTCAGCCAGCCCAAGGATTTTTTTAATCGAACTTCGGCGCCTTCGCAATCGGAAATCAGTTGATCGATATTCTTACGACGGAAGAGGGCTGATCCCACTCATGCTCTCCGAGCGCATCGCGGCGAACTGCCATCCCTGGCCGGACACGGTTTTGAGGAACGAACGCGCCTCAATGTACCCCGAGAAGCGCTATGGCGCAACAGCGGCTGCGATGGTGGTGTTTGCCGCACTCTTTTCTAGGCTAGTTCGAGTTGGGCGTACTTTTCGATGAACTTTTTTGTGCCACGGCCGGGAAAGCTGACGGCAACGCGGCGATCATCGTCATCGCCTTCGACGCCGACGACGGTGCCGACGCCATAGGTGGGGTGGCGGACTTTGCGGCCGAGCATGGGATTGGCGTCGGCGCCGCGCTTGATGCTGCGGCCGAAGGTCGGGGTGCTGGGCGTGGATGTGCGCCGAGGCGCGGGAGTTGGCGCCGGCGCTTTGCCGCCGCGGACGCGGCGAAGGAATTCCTCGGAGGAGTAGGAGTACTCAGGATCGGGTTCGTAGCGGCGCTTTTCGCCGATTTCGGCCATGGAGCCGCGAACGGTGTCGACGAGTTCACTGGGAATTTCCGCGAGGAAACGTGAAGGAAGGGAAGAACGGAGTTGCTGTTCGTTGCCGAAGATGCGGCGGTAGACGGCGCGCGTGAGCGTCAAGGATTTGCGGGCGCGGGTCATGCCGACGTAAACGAGGCGGCGTTCTTCTTCGATGCCTTTTTCTTCGTTGAGCGAGCGGCTGTGGGGGCAGATGCCTTCTTCCATGCCGGTGAGGAAAACGTGGTCGAATTCGAGGCCCTTGGTGCTGTGCAGGGTGATGAGCGTGACGCCGGGCTTGCCTTCGAAGGAATCGGCGTCGCTGACGAGCGCGGCCGCGTCGAGAAAATCGGTGAAGGTTTCGCCCGCGTCCATGCTTTCGGCAACGGCGCGGGTTAATTCTTCGAGGTTTTCGAGGCGCGCGACATCCTCAGGGTTGTTGCGGTCTTTGAGCATGGCCATGTAGCCGGATTCGTCGAGGACGGCGTGGAGAAATTCGGCGGGTTCTTTTTGCGCGAGGGCTTCCTGGAGCTTGGCGATTAATTCCTGGAAGGCTCGGAGGGGAGTGACGGCGCGGTTGCCTGCGCCGCCGGAGACGAACTTTTGAATGGCGGCCCAGAGTGGCGTGGCGTCGGTGCGGGCGGTTTCGCGCAGGGCGTCCACGGTGGTCTTGCCGATGCCGCGCGGTGGAACGTTGAGGACGCGCAGGAGGGAGATGTCGTCTTCGGGGTGCATGGCCAGACGCACGTAGGCGAGCGCGTCTTTTACCTCGGCGCGGCTGTAGAAACTGAAGCCGCCGACAAGTTTGTAACGCAGGCCGCGGCGGCGAAAGACTTCTTCAAAAGCGCGGGATTGGAAATTGGTGCGGTACTCGACGGCGCAGGTTTGGTCCGCGTCATCGTTGATTAGAAGGCGTTCGAGTTCACCGGCGACGAATTCGGCTTCGGCTTGGGCGTCGCGGGCTTCGAAATATTTTAGATTTAGGCCGCTGCCATTTTCGGCGCTGAGGGATTTGCCGAGGCGCTCGGGATTGTTGGCGACGACCGCGCCCGCGGCGTCGAGAATATTTTGTGTGGAGCGGTAGTTGCGCTCGAGTTTTACGACGCGCGCGGCCGGGAAGTCGCGCGAGAAGCTGAGAAGGATGGAGACATCCGCTCCGCGCCAGCGGTAGATGGATTGATCTTCGTCGCCGACGACGCAGATGTTTTGATGCGGGCCGGTGAGCAGGCGGAGCAGGTCGTATTGAACGCGGTTGGTGTCTTGATACTCGTCAACGTGAATGTATTGGAAGCGCTGCTGCCATTTTTCGCGAGTGGCTGGCGATTCGCGGAGCATGCGAACCGAGCGGAGAAGGAGATCGTCGAAATCGAGCGCGCTGCTTTGCTTGAGGAGGGATTCGTAGGCGGAGTAAAGGTCGGCGACGCGGCGGCCGTCTTGATCGATGGCCTCGGCGCGCATCTGCTCGGGCGTTTGCGCGTGATTTTTGGCGTAGCTGATGCGGCTGAGGACGTTGCGCGGGGTGAGGGTGTCGTCATTGATTTGGAGCTTGCCCATGGCGAGCTTGATGGCGGCGACCTGGTCGTCATCATCGTAGATGGCGAAATCGCGCGGGAGGCCTGCGGCAGCAGCTTCGCGGCGCAGCAAGCGCGCGCAGAGAGAGTGAAATGTCGAAAGCCAGGGTTGCGCTGGTGGAACGCCTGCACGCAGCAATAAATTCGAGACGCGAGTGCGCATCTCTTCGGCGGCTTTGTTGGTGAACGTAACCGCGAGGATGGCTTCCGCGGGCACGCCGCTGGCGATCATGTTGGCCATGCGAAAGGTGATGGCGCGCGTTTTGCCGGTGCCCGCTCCAGCGAGGATGAGCACGGGTCCTTCGGTGGTTTCGACAGCAAGACGCTGTTCCGGATTCAATTCGTCGAGAAGAGGGAGCATTTGTCCGCGGTGATCCAGGAATGTTTGCACAAGTCATGTTAGCTGACCGCAACAACTCGCGCAAACATGCGCCGAGTTTAGGTAGGTGATCAGTTGTCGGTACGCGGGTAAAGCAAGTACTCTGCGGAATCTTTTATTTGCTGGAACAAAACGCCGCCGTTAGGTGTCCTAAGATAGAGCCATGTTCATCCTCACGATGCATTGGGATTTGCGCGCATTGTTTGCAGGTCTAACCATCACCGCTCGCCTTTATGTTTTTAGTTTGGTGGCGGCGGCCGCTTACTCGACATACACCTCGGCCAGCATGGTGTTTCGTTTTTATCGAGTCTCGAAGAATCTCGTGACCGATGATAATGATGTACGGACTCGCCTACCTGAAATGGCCAGCAGCGTTGAGACCTTGCGACAGTTCCATACTTTACTTTTTCTGATGTTCGGAGTCTGTTGCGCTAACGAGGCGTTTGCGATTTTGCGAGCGATTCAATATTCTTCGGCGTCTCTGTCGGCAGCCAGGATGGATATATTCGAGCCGGTCACGGCATTTGCGTTTTTTGTTTTCGCGGTACTATTAGTGCTGCACATTTTTCAGTGGGCCGTGGCAGCGCGTCTGCGTTTTGCATCTCCAGTCAAGACGAGCACTCCTCAATAAGAGACCCTGAAGATAGAGATCTCGTTCGCATTATTTCATTGTTTGTATAACAAGATAGTGCTAAACAGCTTCCGCGAGGTGTACCCCGGTGAATAGCGGAAGCTGGTATTGGCCTGACGTTTCGGACCTTGACGGAGCAAAGGATGCTGCGCGATACGGGATGTGGTGCGCGATCATTGTGGCGTCCTTCACTACGATTTTCGTTTTGTTCTCGCTAGCTGGAGTCAGGTTCATGGGGATCACTCCGGCGGCGCTGCTGGATGTTGTGTTGTTTGCGGGCATTGCCTATGGGCTTCACAAATACTCTCGTTTTGCGGCGGTTGCCGGATTTGTGCTCTTTCTGGTCGAAAAAATCTACACTGCCGTCATCATGGGCAGCATTCTTGGCGTCGGGGTTTTGGGTGTAGTGATTCTATTCGGCTTTTTTAATGGGATGCGCGGCGCATTCGCCTATCAAAAATTGCTCGCTCAGAGTGCCGCTCAGACTTTGCCGCGATCGGCTGCAGAGTCGGGCCGCATCTGAGGGTTTCCAACCTGCTTTCCAAATCGGCCTTTCCAGCTTCCACCCGTAGTTGCGTTAGGTTCTTCAAGTCGCTTTCCTGCGGTCAATGACAGGCCCCAACCCCCGGGTTTTTTGTAAGTGTTGCATTTAACGAGGTTAGGTTTTGCGTAAGTCCTTTAGAAGCAACACTTACGGGGAGTCTTGCAAGTGTTGCTTCTAAAAGACTTATGGGATGGATTTCTCCGACTCCTGAAAAGCAAAAAGCCCCGACACGGTCGGGGCGCAACTCGGAAAACTTAGTTTTTTCCTATTGAGTATAGTAGCGCGGAAGGCAGCATTTGTCAAGGAAAAGATGGTGATTCTTGGGGGATTCGGGTAAGTCGAGTGTTAGCAATCGGGTGTAGCGACGAGGCGTTCGGCAAGTATGTCGTGAGTGTTGGGGCGACCGTGGTAGGGCCAAAGCGCGCGCAGCGAGCTTTCCGACAGGAGTTCCGACCCGGTCGGAACAGGTCGGAAGCTTGGAGCGGCCCTGCGAGTTTTGGGGCGCGGGACAGAGCAAATTGGGAAGTTGAGGTAGGGGCAAGGAGGGGCGCAGCATGCTGCGCCCCTCCAAGTTATAGGTTACACGTTACAAGTTATAGGTAGATTTGGGCGGAGGGTTAGTGGGCGGAAGGGCGGCTGAGGTCGATATCGAAGTAGGTGAGGGAGTGGGATTTGTCCATGACGGCGATGTCCGGGATGTAGAGGTGGGAGGTGCTGAGGAGGTCGAACTGGCCCTGGAGGTCGAAATAGAGGAGGCCCTGGACGGAGCCGTGGGCGGCGATGACGCTGGAGGGGATGGCGGCGTTCTGGGCGGCTTGCTGGACGGCGATCCAGTTTTTGTCGGTGCTTTTCTTTACGGGGGATGAGGGAATGGGGAATGGGAGTTTTTTGCGGGTTTTGGTGGGATCTTTGGCACCGGGTTTGGTGACGGCGTCGGCGACCTGGTCGGCGGTGAGGGACTGTACTTCCTGTTGCGGGTTGTCTTCGTCGAAGTGGAAGGTCATGCGGATGCGCTCGAGGTTGACGCGGACGCTTTGGTCGGAGTCGTTGCGGAAGACGACGTTGATGGCGAGAACGCCAGCGGCGTACGGGGATTTTTTGCCGAATTTGTCTTTGTAGAGGTCGGGATCGGTCCAGGGCTGCGCGGAGATGGTCATGCCCTCGTGGGATTCGAGGGAAGCGGTCTTGAGCGCGGGTTGTTGTTGAGCGATAGTAAGACCGGCGGCGAGAAGAGCGGCGGAAAAAACCTGAAGACAGAGAGCAAAGGTTCGCATCCGGGTATAATAAACGTTTCTCATATTGACGCCTTCGATTCCTGGGGGAGTTGCAGGGTTGCCCTGCACCGAGCGCCGTTGGTTCGCGGCGGCGCGCGTACAGACCGGAGCCACACTTAGTGTATTTCATTTACAGCTTTTTGATGGGGCTTGCTGCGCTGGCGCTCCTGCCGTATTGGCTCGTGCAGGGGATGCGGCACGGGAAATACCTTTCGAATTTGGGGGAGCGGCTGGGATTTTCTGTTCCGGGTGTGGAGAAGTTGCCGGCGGAGAGGCCGGGGGCGATCTGGATTCATGCGGTTTCGGTGGGAGAGGTGCTTTCGGGTGTGACGCTGGCGCGGCGGTTGAAGGAGAAGTATCCGGAACGGCCGCTGGTGATTTCGACCACTACGATTACGGGGCAGGCGCTGGCGCGGGAGCGGATGGCGTTTGCGGATGCGGTGATCTATTTTCCGCTGGACTGGAATTTTTGCGTGCGGCGCGTGGTGGAAGCGGTGCGGCCGGCGCTGGTGGTGGTGCTGGAGACAGAGATTTGGCCGAACTTTTTGCGGGAGACGCGGCGGCGGGGGGTTCCGGTGCTGTTTGTGAGCGGGAGGATTTCGGATCGCTCGTTTGCGAGGTATCAGAAGTATTTGGGGATGTTTGGATTTTTCCTGCGGCCGTTTTTGCGGAGGGCGCTGGCGGATGCCACGGCGTTTTTTATGCAGAGTGAGAGGGATGCGGAGCGGGTACGGGCGCTTGGTGCGCCTGCGGAGAAGGTGTTTGTCAGCGGGAATTTGAAATATGACCTGGAGCTGCCGGCGGCTACGCCGCTGGCGAGTTGGTTTGCGGCGGAGGTGGCACGGAGCGGGCGTTCGCCGGTGATTGTGGCAGGAAGCGTGGTGGCGACGGAAGAGCCGCTGGCGTTGATTGCGTTTGGGACTTTGCAGGGAGAGTATCCGAACGCGTTGCTGGTGCTGGCGCCGAGGAAGCCGGAGCGATTTGAGGCTGCCGCGGAGTTTATTGATGAATCGCACCGGAAGTATTTAAGGAGGTCGGAGTTGCCGGTGGCGGGACTGTCGAGCGGGGTTTCTTCGTCGAATGGTGAAGCCAGGATTGCGGATGATGTGACCGTTTTGCTGCTGGATAGCATTGGGGAGTTGGCTTCGTTGTATAAGCATGCGGATGGCGTGTTTGTGGGCGGGTCGCTTGTGGAGTCGGGCGGGCACAATATTCTGGAGCCGGCGGCGTTTGGGAAGATACCTGTGTTTGGGCCGTCGATGGAGAATTTTGCGGAGATGGCGGCGAGGTTTGTGGCGGCGGGGGCGGCGGTGCAGGTGGAGAACCCGGAGGATGTGGGTGGGGCGTGGATCGAGCATTTGCGGAACCCAGAGCGCAGGAAGCAAATGGGGGAAGCGGCGCGGGCGCTGGTGGAGAGCAGCCGCGGCGCGACCGAGCGGGCTGTTGGGGAAATTGCGAAGCAGATTGAGGGAGCGGGGCGAGGTAAGGGATGAATTTGCCGGTGGCGCTGCGAATTCTGCTGTGGCCGCTGTCGGTGGTTTATGGGGCGATTGTGCGGTTGCGTGCGGGGCTTTATGCGCGGGGAGTGTTCAAGGCGAAGCGATTGAAGGGCGCGGTGATTAGCGTTGGGAATTTGACGGTGGGCGGGACGGGCAAGACGCCGATGGTGATTTGGCTGGCGGAGAAGTTTTTGGCGCGCGGGAAGAGAGTGGCGATTCTGAGTCGCGGGTATCGCGGGGCGAATGGGACGAGCGATGAGATTGAGTTGATGAAGGCGCGGTTGGGGGAGCGCGTGGCGTTTGGTGTGGGGAAGGATCGTTTTGCTGAGGGGCACCGGATCGAGGCGCAGGGGCCGGTTGATATTTTTTTGCTCGATGATGGGTTTCAACGGTTGAGCCTGGCACGGGACGCGGACGTTGTTCTTGTGGATGCTACGCGGCCTTTGCATAAGGAATTGCTTCTACCCGCAGGCCGCAGGAGGGAGCCGAGTTCGGCGCTGGGCCGCGCGGATGCGGTGGTGTTCACGCGCGTGGAGCCGCAAGATTCTGTCAGGGGAGCGATTGATGAGTTTCCGCAGCTTCCGATTTTTGCTGCAACAATTCGGCTACTTGGATATTGCCGCTTGGCAGGCGATGGGAAATTGGCGGTGGTGGAACAGGAGAGCTTGCCGGAACCGGTATTTGTGTTTTGCGGGATTGGAAACCCCGAGGCTTTTTTCGCGGATGTCGAACGGTGGGGAATAAAGGTGAGCGGGCGCACTTCCTTTCGGGACCATCATGCTTACGGTGAGAGGGATTTGAAGCGGTTGCAGGATGCTGCGGAGCGGGCGGGGGCGGCGACGCTGCTGACGACGGAGAAGGACGCGCAAAAACTGCGCGACGTGCGGGCGATTTCTTTGCCGATTTACTTTTGCCGGATTGCCATGGAAATGCGAGAAGAAAATGCGTTTTTCGGCGTGCTGGAGCGGAAACTCTCCGCGCGGGGCGGAGCTGCGGCGTGAAAATTCTGGTGCGCGCCACGAACTGGGTGGGGGATGCGATTATGGCGTTGCCGGCGCTGCGGGCGGTGCGCGGGCGATTTCCGGAGGCGGAGATTGCGATTCTTGCGCGGCCGTACGTGGCGGACATTTATCGCGGGCAGGAAGTTTGCGATGAGTTGATTGCTTACGATGCGAACGAGGCTCACGAGGGCTTCGCGGGACGGGAGCGGCTGGCGGGGGAATTGCGGGCGAAGAAGTTTGATGTCGCGCTGCTGCTGCAGAATGCGTTCGATGCGGCGTGGCTGGCGTGGAGGGCGGGAATTCCTGAGCGGATTGGCTACGCGCGCGATGGGCGGAGCTTGCTGCTGACCAAGGCGGTGCGGGTGCCGAGGGCGGGGGAGATTCCGGCGCATGAAAAATATTATTACCTGGAGTTGCTGCGGCGAGCCGGATGGCTGGAAGGGCTGCCGGAGGAAAATTACATTCAACTGAAAGTTTCGGAAGAGGGCCGCGAAGGCGCGGAGAGAGTCTTGCGCGAAGCGGGTGTTCGAACGGTAGGATTGCGAGTGGCGATTGGTGCGGGGGCGTCGTATGGGTCGGCGAAGTGCTGGGCGCCGGAGCGGTTCGCGGAGATTGCGAGACGGATGCAGACGGAGAAGGATGCGGAGGTGATTCTGTTTGGCGCTGCGGGCGAGACGGCGGTTTCGAATGCGATCGCAGCGGAAATGTCAAAGAGGCCGATTGATTTGACGGGGAAGACGAAGATTGCGGAGTTGCCGGCGTTGCTCTCGCGATGCGATTTATTTGTGGGGAACGATTCGGGAGCGATGCACGTTGCGGCGGCGGTTGGTTTGCCGGTGGTGGCGGTGTTTGGCCCCACTGATCCGCTGGGTACCGCTCCGGTTACGCCGCGCTGCACGATCGTGCAGCAGAAGCCGTATTGCAGCCCGTGTTTTTTGCGGAAGTGCCCGACAGACCATCGGTGCATGAAGAGCGTCACGTCCGAGATGGTGGGGGCGGCTGTGCAACCGTGGCTTGCGGCAATCGAGGCACGGCATGCCTGAAGAAAAAGTGCCGCGCCCCGCGGTTTTTCTGGATAGAGACGGAACCATCAGTGAAGAAGTGGGTTACTTGAATCATGCCAGCCGTTTTCGTATGTTTCCCTTTGCCGCGGCGGCGATTCGAAGCTTGAATGAAGCGGGGCTGCCGGTGATTGTGGTGACCAATCAATCGGGAGTGGGGCGTGGCTATTTTCCGGAGAGCTTGGTGCAGGCGGTGCATGAGTTGATGACCGAGGAGCTGGCGCGCGCAGGGGCGAAGTTTGATGCGATCTACTATTGTCCGCACGTTTCGGGCGATGCGTGCCGTTGCCGGAAACCCGCTACGGGGATGCTGGCGAGTGCCGCGAAAGAATACGGGCTGGATTTGAAGCGTTCGTTTGTTGTGGGCGACCGCTACGGCGATATTGTGCTGGCGCGCAATGCGGGTGCGCGGAGCATTCTCGTTCGAACGGGATATGGCGAGGGGGAACTGGCCTGGCACGCGGCAAAGTGGGCGATACAACCGGATTTGGTGGCCGAGACTCTTACTGACGCGGCCCAATGGATTTTGAGGCAGACGAAATGAAGCGCGTCAGCACGAACAATGTTTCATCGGAATCGGTGGATCTGCTGGCGCTTGCGGAGTGCGTTGAACAATTTGCTTCGAAGACCGTGGTGGTGCTGGGAGATTTTGTTGCGGACGAATTTCAGCTCGGAGAGATTTCGCGCGTTTCTCGCGAAGCCCCGGTGCTCATTTTGCGTCACCGCGAGACCCAGTTGGTGCCGGGCGGGTGCGCCAACGCGGCGAACAATCTTGCGGCGCTGGGAGCGCGTGTGCTGCCGGTGTCCGCGGTTGGAGATGACGCTTCAGGCGCGGGACTGCTGGAATATTTTGAGAAGAAGGGGATCGATGTCAGCGGAATTCTTACGGTGAAAGGCTGGACGACTCCGACCAAGACGCGCTTCATTGCAGGGTGGGCGCACACAGTGGGGCAGCAAGTTTTACGCGTGGACCGCGAACCGCAGGCGTCACTGCCGGATGGAGTGCGAAAAAAAATAGAACACTCGCTGCGGAAAAAACTTCGTGGGGCCCATGCGCTGGCAGTTTCGGATTACGGTTTTGGGGCGGCGACACCCGAGATGGTTCAGGCGGCGAAGGCGCGGCACAAAGGCGCGCTGTCGATCGCTTTGGATGCCCGATACAATTTGCACGCGTACGCTAAGGCGGGGATTTCCTACGCTACGCCGAATGAGGCGGAGCTGGAGGCGCTGCATCATGCTTCCATCGGGAAGAATCTGGAAGAGTTGGCGCGATGCGGGAGAGCGACGTTCGCCGTGATGAAGCTCAGAGCGCTGCTGGTGACGCGCGGGCGGCATGGGATGTCGCTTTTTGAGGCTGGCAGCCGGCTTACGCATCTTGCGGTTCACGGCAGCGACCAAGCGGTGGACGTGACGGGCGCGGGGGACACGGTGCTGGCCGCGTATACTTTGTCGCTTGCTTGCGGCGCAACTCCGCTGGAGGCCGCGCACATCGCGAATATCGCGGGCGGCTTGGTGGTTATGAAACGCGGCACCGCGACGGTCTCGCGTAAGGAGTTGCTCGATGCCATTCGCAGTCAGGTCACCGGCGGGGCCACGGCCTGATCCATGCGCGATTCTCAATCCAAGATCGTGGAGCGCGCCGCTCTGAAGCAGATGCTCGCGGAGCACAAAAATAGCGGTAAGCGGGTGGTCTTTGCCAATGGGTGTTTCGATACGCTGCATGTGGGGCACGTTCGCTACCTGGAAGGTGCGCGGCGAGAAGGCGACGTGCTGGTGGTCGGCGTCAACGCCGATTCAAGCGTGAGCAAGTTGAAGGGAGCCGGGCGGCCTATTCTGGACGAGAATGCGCGCGCGCAACTGGTGGCAGCGCTGCGTTGCGTGGACTACGTCGCGCTGTTCGCCGAATCAAACGTGGAGAATCTGTTAGAGGAGCTTCGCCCCGACGTCCACGCGAAAGGCACGGACTACACAGTAGAAACGGTTCCCGAGCGGGCGGTGGCGGAGCGGCTGGGAATTCGCGTGGCCATCGTGGGCGATCCCAAAGGTCATTCGACGCGCGAGCTGATCGAGTCGATTCGCAAGGCACCGCATGACTGAGCCGCGGTTTCTGGTCGTGCGTCTCGGCTCACTCGGTGACATCGTGCACACCTTTCCAGCAGTAGCTGGATTGCGCGCGTCGTTTCCGAATTCGGAAATCGTGTGGCTCACGCATCCGCGCTGGAGATTTTTGGTTGAGCGCAGCGCGCTTGCTTCTCAGGTGTGGACGGTCGAGACTCGTTCGCTTTCCTCGGTCGGCGAAATTCGACATCGGATTCGTGAGGCAAATTTTGCGGCCGCGATCGACTATCAAGGACTCTGGAAATCGGCCGCCCTCCCGTGGCTTGGCCGCGTGCGGCGGCGGATTGGCTTTTCCTCGAAGACGGTTCGTGAATCCGGCGTTCCGATTCTGTACACGGAGCGGGTGGACACCACGGCGAGGCACGTGGCGGATCAGAATGGCGAGTTGTCGCTGCGCGCCGGCGCCAAGGAACCGGTTGGCAAGTTCAACCTGGAGCTTCGAGCGGAGGATGAAGCGGTCGTTTGCGAATTTCTGCGGGAAAATTCCATGGAGCGCTACGTCGTGCTGAGCCCCGGGGGTGGCTGGCGATCCAAGTGCTGGCCGCCGGAGCGATTTGGCGCGCTCTGCCGCTCGATTCGGAATTCTCTCGATCTGCGCTGCATCGTGAATTTTGGCCCGGGCGAAGAAACTCTTGCGGCCGCAGTGCGGGACGCGAGCGGCGACGCCGCGCCTGTTCTTTATGATGGAGAACTTGGCCCGCTCATGGCGCTTTTGCGCAATGCGATGTGTATCGTTGGCGGCGATACGGGGCCGCTTCATCTCGCCGTTGCGTTGGGCACTCGCGCGGTCGCCATCTTTGGGCCGACCGATCCGGCGCGCAATGGTCCCTACAGCAGCGGCGACATTGCTCTCCGTGCGCCAAATGCCCAGACCACCCACACTCGCAGAGCAACGACGGATCCGTCGTTGCTGGCCATTTCCGTTGACGAGGCGTTCGACGCCGTTCGTCGCCGCATCGGAGCGACCGCATGAGCGCTGCCGGGGCCTTTTTTACCCGCTGGCGCGTGCGGCTTGGCTATCCGCTAGCCATTGCCGTTCTTTGGTTTGCTCACCCCACGCCGCGGAGCATTCTCTTGGGCGCGTTGGTTGGGCTCGTTGGATTGCTGGTGCGCGCGCATGCGGCGGGATATCTTCGCAAACAGGCAGTTCTCACCGTGACCGGGCCCTACGCGCACACGCGTAATCCGCTTTATTTTGGCAGCGCCGTACTCGCTCTTGGAACCGCCATTGCGACGAACTATTGGATTTCCGCGCTGCTTCTTTGCGGCTACTTTGCGCTTTTCTATTCCATCGTCATGCGCAGGGAAGAAGGCGAGTTGCGAATCCATCACGGAGCCGCGTTTGAGGAATACGCGCGGGCCGTGCCTTTGTTTTTCCCCCGCATCAGCCCAGCAAAGCTGGGATCGGCGGATGCCGAAAGTTTTTCGTTCGCGCAATATAAGAAAAATCATGAATGGCAGGCTGCGGCAGGGTTTCTACTGCTTCTCGTTCTGTTGCTGCTGATTTGGTTTTTCCGCCTTCGCTGAGACATTGCCGCTCAGGGATTCCGGGCAACGGGCGTAACAGCTAATCTCCCATTTCTTGCCGTCGGTGAGAATGTGCACAGCGCCATCGCGGTCCGTTCGCAGGATTCGCACGTTGGCGTTTTCCAGCCGTTCCAGCAATTCGGGGCTGGGGTGGCCGTACGGATTTTCGGCGCCGGCGGAAATGATTCCGATGGCGGGACGCACCGCGTCGAGGAATTCGGGTGTTGTTGAATTCTTGCTGCCGTGGTGGCCTACTTTCAGCACATCGGCGCGCAGATCCTCCTGGCGATTCTCGGCAACTATTTCGTGCTCCACTTGTTTTTCCGCGTCGCCCGGAAGCAGTATGGCCCGGTCGAGGTAGTGCAATCGCAGTACCAGCGAATCGTTGTTCTTCGCGGAAGGCGCGACTTCTCCGGGTGGAGTCGTGGGCCAAAGAAATTCGCCGTCCACGCCGTCCCAAGAAAAAGTCTTGCCGCGCAACTCGTGCTGAATGGGAATGTTTTTCCGCCGTGCCAGTTCCTCAAGTTTTCCGAGCGCCACGGAGGAGACTTCCCGGCCGATCCACAGTTCGGCGACCCGGAAATTTTCGAGAATCGCGGTGAGCCCTCCCAGGTGGTCCTGATGCGCGTGCGTGAGTGCCACGACGTCCAGCTTCTGAAAACCGCGAGACCACAAATAGGGCGAAACCGCGTCTTCGCCTGGATCGATGCCATTGTGTTCCTCGCGCCCCGGAAAACCAGCGAATGCCCCACCGCCATCGATCAACATCGTCTTGCCGCCTGGCGAAACGATGAAAAGGGAATCGCCCTGGCCGACGTCAAGGACGCTTACTTCCAGCTTGCCCTTCGACCATTGCGGAGCGAACGGGTAAATCGCCACCAGCAGTGCCGCGGCGAGCAAAACGCAAAGCCAGGCGCGGCTCATCCAGTTTCGCCACGGCGGCGGCATTCGAATCGCGGCGGCGAGCATGATTGCAGCTAGAAAGAAAAAGAGCGTCAGTCCGAGCGCAGGACCGGGAATGCGGTAACTCCAGGCCGGGAAATGCGCAAACCACTGCGCGACATGCACGAGAAAAAGCGTCAGCCAACCTATCGGTACCGCCAGCAGTTTTCCGAGTGCCGGAACTAGCGATCCAACCAGAAGCGTAAGGAATCCCAGGGGAACGAGCGCGCTCATCACTGGAACCGCCAACAGATTCGCGGCCGGTCCAGCCAGTGTGACGCGGTGGAAGTCTCGCGCCATCAGCGGCAACATTCCGATTTGCAAGACCATGGTAATGACCAACAACTCGCAAGCGCGAAGTGCGAATGCCAAGCTGCCAGCGAGCAGGTCACCCGTCATGGTTCCTGCCCGCGCTGGCAGGGGCGATGTAATCCATCGCGCAAGAGACCGCAGATCGATGCGGAATTGTGCCGCGCGCGGCTCCTGCGAAGCGTCGCGCGTAACGTCCCGCCAGCCCCGCAAGGCGCGGACGTAGGGCTGGAGCGCGCGATCGAGCCATGGCGCGGCGATTCCTGCGATGCATCCGATGGCCAGGAATGTCAGCTGAAAACTGGAGTCGCGAAGAGCCAGAGGTTTTGCCACGAGGAGAAGCAGAGCCGCCAGGGCTGCGGAATTTAGCAAGTCCAAACGCCGGAAGAAAAAGCTGCCGATAAGCACCAGCGCCGTCATTAACGCCGCGCGCATCACTGGCGGCCGTTGCTCCACCACAGCCACGTAAGCAGAGAGCAGGGTCAGCGTGAAAAGAATGGTGACAAGAGGCGAAAGCCGCAACCTACGCCCGGCCCAAAACAACACCATGGCGATGGCACCGACATGCAGTCCTGCCACCACCAGCACGTGGTAGACGCCAGCCTTTTGAAAGTCCGTGGCTTCCGCTTGATCGACGAAATGCCGATCGCCCAGCAACATCGCGCGCAAGACGCCGGCGGCTTGGGGAGTCGCGGAAAACAACTGATCGATCGCCTCGCGCAAACGTTGCCGCGTTCTTGCGAGGCGTGAGCCAATTGTTGGAGGAGTGGAGGAGACGCGCTCCAGCAGCTCTGGAGCGCGCAAGGTGGCCACCAGGTCGATGCCCTGTTGCGCAAGATATTCGCGCCGGTCGAACGCGCCGTCATCCTTGAAAACCTGGGGCAGTTTCGCCTGCGTCAACACGCTTAGTTCGTCGCCCGCGTGTACTTCTGGGGGCAGCGGTTGCTGAGGATGTGTGGTGAAACTGAGTCGCAATCCACCGGTAACGGGAATCCACGCGCCTTCGTATTCCACGCCGGACAGGGCAATCTCATAACCGTAGCCCCACGGCAACTTTGTGGGTTCGTCGCGCAACTGACCATGCCAGCGCAGCGGGGACTTTAATGCGAGGCGTCCGGACTCAATTTGCGAAAGAACATGATGGCGCGGGCGGGGCTGCTCTGCGAGGCAAGCTCCGAGCACACCGAGAACCATCCAGCAGATGCACGAAGCCGCGGCAGCAGGGAAGAGGCGATTGAGTTTTACCAGCAAAAATCCGGCAAGAAGGGACGCACCTGCCCACACAAAGCAAATCACCAGAAAAGCATTCGACGTTGCGTGCGGCGCGATAAACGGAGACAGGCCGAGAGCGATTCCGCCCGCAAAGAGCGCGGCGATCGGCACGGCCGGAAGTTTCATGTTGTCCGTTTCAAGCGCACAAATGTTTCAATGTGAAAAGTTTGTGGGAAAAGATCGAAGAGATGCATTTGGGTGATCTCGTACTTCACGCTGGGCTCGCGGATTTCTTTCGGCCTGCGCGGGGAGCCGGTCAAAACCGCCAAGTCTCGCGCCAGCGTCGAAGGATCGCAGGAAAGATACGCAATCTCGGCCGCACCCAGTTCGGCCAGCTTCACTGCGGCTTCGGCGCCCACACCGGCGCGCGGCGGATCGAGCACCACCAAGTCCGGTTTCTCTTCCGTTTTGATAAGGAACTCTTCCACATGCTCGTTGTGGGTGATGACCTCTACACCGGCGGTTTCCGCGTTGGCGTACAAATCACGCGTGGCCGCGAGATTGGCATCAACACTGATCACGCGTTCAAAGGTCCTGGCCAGCGGCAGCGTAAAAAAGCCCACGCCCGAGTACAAATCCAGCGCCGAAGCGCCTCTTGCGCCGTCCGTAACCGTTTTCAGCAAATCTTCAATCAGGAAACGGTTCACTTGAAAAAACGAGAGGTGGCTCACGCGAAATTTGTAGCCGCACGCTGCATGCTCCAAAAATCCCGGGCCAGACAGCTCGAAGCGATTTTTCTTTTGGTCGAGCAGCAATAGACTTTCCACTTGTGGCAACGCGGCGCGCAGGGAAGCGGCAAGTTCCGCGGCGGGCTTGGGGTATTTTTCAAATGCCACATTGAGGGCGATCTTTTCGTCGGCGGAATCCGCAAACGCTTCGATCTCCAGCATCTCTTCGGGCAGAGCAGCGCCGCGCGCCAGTTCCTGCAATTGGCCAAATGTTTTTGCCAGCAGCGGCGAAAGTACCGGGCACTCATCGATCGGAACGATGATCGAGCTTTCCGGAAGAAAATAGCCGAGCGCGCGGGGCATCCCGCTGCGTACCGCCCATTGCGCGCGGTTTCTGTAGGCGAATGGTTCGGCCGTGTGGGCGGTGATGTCGCCGTCCCAGGAAATGCCGCCGAGGCGCGAGAGCGTCTCCTTCAAGATTTCTTTCTTTAGCCGGACCTGCTCGGCCGCGCTGGTGTGCTGATAATGGCAGCCGCCGCATTTTTGGAAATGAGGACATTTGGCCTTGATGCGCTCTCTGGAAGGAGTGGTGATTTCCAGCGGCTCCGCCCACGCCGTTTTTTTCTTCCTGGATTTGACCGCCGCGCGCAGCTCTTCCCCGGGCAGCACGAAGGGCACAAACACGGTGCTTCCGTCCGCGTGCGCCAATCCATCTCCCCCGTAAACCAGCTTCTCAATCGATAATCTTAACTCTTCAGCCATAATAAGGATCCCATTCTGCGATGTTTCGCGTGGAAAGAAAAGACGTGAATTTCGGAAAGCCCGCTTCAGGAAAAATAATAAAGGCTCAGCCGCGGCAACCCATATTCTTCCAGCAAGCGTTTGTGCATGTATTGCTTTTCAACCAGGGCCAATTGTTCCGCTTTCATCTTGCGGCGGTAGACGGCCAATTGCGCGTCCACCTCGCGGCGAATCTTGAGCATCAGCTCTTCGCTGGCATCGTTCATGAGCGTCGCTTGCAGTTTTTCATCGAGTATCGTCAAACGACGCTCCAAATCTTCCAGGTCCAGCGCTCCGGGCGTCTCCAGTAAAGTGAGATTCGATTCCAGCGACTTGGCAAATTCCCCCAGCCGCGCGTGAATTGCTTTATACTTTGCGCCCGCAGATTCCAGCATTTTGGCGTTCTTCAGAAAAAACGTTTTGAGCTCCTCGCGAGAAAATGTCTCACTCGCGGCAGCCCGCCCATTTTTCGGAGCGCTCCCCGCCGCGGCTTCGCGTTGCTCTTCCGCCGCGTCCAAGACGGCATCGGTACAATACGCGAGGCTTTTTAACGGTTTGCCCGCGCCGCGCCGCGATCTCTGATAACTTTCGTAGGCATGATCGATCCCTTTCAGCACAGCCTCGAGCGGCACACCGGCCTTCTGCCAAGTCTCCATGATCGCCCAGTCCAACGGTGAGACGAGCAAAGCGGCCCCGCGCTTCTTCCAGAAATATTCTTCGATTTCCGTGAAGTAATTGAAATAGTTCCAGTTTTCCATGTGTGTAACGGCCGTTGCGCGATTCTCGAGTTGATGGAGCGGCGGCCGGGCCGGTTCTGGGTTACGTGATCTATCCCTGCGCCTTTTTAGCCGGTGCTGCTCCGCGCCGCGATGAAATGTCCGTGGCGCCGCTTTTGCTTTGCTCGGCGGGCACGTTTTTTTCCCAGATCAATCGCAACCCCGTCAGCGTAAGAAACTCATCCGTGTGCTGGATATGTTTTGTGCCGCTGGCGATTAACTTGGCCTGGCCACCAGTGGCAACTACCGTGATGTTGCCGCCAAGCTCCGCTTTCATGCGCGTGAGCATGCCGTCGACCATATCGACCGCGCCATAATAGAGGCCGGCCTGCATGTGCGTAACGGTATTCTTGCCAATCACGGTTCCAGGATCTTTGATCTGCACGCGATGCAGCCGAGCGGCTCTGGCGAAAAGCGCTTCCGAAGAAATCCCCAGTCCCGGAGCGATCGCGCCGCCAAGATATTCCCCTTTTTCCGAGATCGCATCAAACGTAATCGCCGTCCCTAAATCCACGACGACGCAAGGGCCGCCGTATTTGTGAAATGCCGCAACGCCATTCACCAGCCGATCCGCGCCTAATTCCAGCGGGTTGTCAACCAGCACCGGCATCCCAGTCTTAATTCCCGGTTCGACGAACAGCGCCTTCTTGCCAAAATAAATCCGCGACATCTCGGCCAGCGTCCAGTTCACGGGAGGCACGACTGAGCTGATCATCACTCCCGCGATCGATTCGCGGTCGAGATCAGCAAGGGTGAATAAATTTCGCGTCAGCACGCCGTACTCGTCGACGGTCTGCTGATGCGCCGTCGTCAGGCGCCAGTTCGCGATCAACTCCTCTCCGCGAAAAACGCCCAGGACGGTATTTGTATTTCCCACGTCAATCGTCAGTAGCATTTAACGCGCCTCCGTCACGTCGCCCGCAATCACGGTCACCAAGTCTCCATTTTCGCGCTTCACTTGCAGCAATCCTTCCGGCGCCAGCCCCGCGGTGGTTCCCGCAAACGATTCCTTGCCGTTCGTCACGCGCACGCGCTTACCCTTCGCGTAACTCGACACCGCTTCAAAGCGCCCCACCACGCTCGCTGCGCCTTCGCGTAGAAAACGATTGTAGTCGTTCTCGAATTCGCGCAGCAACCGCACCAGCAAGTCCAGCCGCGATTGCGCCTTGTCCGCCTCCACGCGCAGGGAAGTGGCCACCGGCGCGAGGTCCCCCGTAAACTTTTCCTGATTTACATTCAATCCGATTCCCACGATAACGAAGCGCACGAGATTGGGCTCGGCGTGCATCTCTGTCAAAATCCCTCCGACTTTTTTGCCGTCAATCAACAAATCGTTCGGCCACTTTAAATCGACAGACAAGCCGCTCACCGCTTGCACCGCCGTGTGCGCGGAGAGTCCGGCCATCATGGTCAAGAGCGGCGCTTGCACCGGAGCCAATTTCGGCCGCAACAGCAAAGTTACATAAATTCCGGCAGCTTTCTCCGAGTGCCACGTTCGCCCCGCGCGTCCTCGCCCTGCGGTCTGCTCTTCCGCCAGGATCACCGCGCCTTCCGGCTCGCCTGCCAGCGCCAATTCCAGCGCCACGCGATTCGTCGAATCAATTTTGAAAAAGTGATAGATCTTTTTGCCGAAGAGGCTCCCCTTCAATCGCTGCCGCACCATGTCCGGCGTCAGAATATCCGGAACTTTTTCCAGAAAATATCCCGTCCCCTGTTCGCCTTTCACCTTCACGCCCACTTCGCGCAGCCGCGTCACCCAGCGCCACACCGTCGAGCGCGACACGCCAATCTCCCGCGCGATCCGCGCGCCGCTGATGACAATCGTCGCGTTCTCCGCGAGAAGCGTTAACAACGTCGCCAGCCGCTTGTCCGTTGTGCCTGGAAATGTCTCTTGGGGCATCGAATGTCCGGAGCGTGGTTCAGGGACACTTAAGCTTACGTTTCCTCGCCCTTGTCCACAAGCGGTTCGCCACCCAGTAGCGTGTTTCATGCTGGATGGCCTTTTGACGCGAAAGGCTCTTCGTTTAGAGTTGTCCCAAGCGGTCTTCTAGCTTCTTCAGCTCGATCCTTTGCGTTGCTAGTGTTTCTTCCAGTCCGCGAATAATCTTTTCCGGCGCGCGGCTACGGAATGTTTCGTTGCCCAGTTGGCCCTCTTTCGAGGCAATTGCCTTCGTCAGGCCTTCCATCTCTTTTTTCAGGCGTGCCTTCTCGGCCTCCGGATCCACCGTGTCCGAGTAGGCGATCCGAACATCGAATTGCGCCGTAGAACGCACCGCTCCGCCTGTTTGTTCCAGCGGCGTTGCAGAAATCTTCAGTTCGCTTAGAAAGGCGAGCCGCGCAATTGCATCAGATTCGGCTTGAATCCTGTGTCGGACCAATTGGGCTGTGCTCCAAAATTCTGCCGAAACTTTCTTCTTGGGATCGAGTTTCATCTCTGCGCGAATATTTCTCAGGGCCGTGATAACGTCTTGGGCCTGCGAGAAAATGTCCACGGCGTCGATGATTTGTCCTTGCGCCCACTTCGCGCGCGGTTCCGGGAATTTGTCGAGTGCAATCGATTTCGCGCCCCCCGGCTGCGGCAATTGATGCCACAACTCCTCCGTCAAAAACGGCATGAACGGATGCAGCAGCCGAAGCGCGTCGTTGAACGCTGCAAATAAATTCTTCCAGGTCACCATCGCCCGCTCGCGGTCGGCGCTTTGCAGTTCCGGCTTCACCCATTCAATGTACCAATCGCAAAAATCTCCCCAAAAGAATTGGTAAACGTTCTGAGCCGCTTCATGGAACCGGTAATTCTCCAGCGCCGCATTCACCGTCTCAATCGTGATCGCTAGTCGCGTATACAACCACTGATCTACGAGCGGCACAGCGCCTTGATACGTGTAAGGCGCGGCCGCACGCACTTCAGGCGCGGCCAACTCTTCCATCTTCACGCCGCACTGCTCGACCTTGTCCAAGTTCATGAACAAAAACCGCGCAGCGTTCCAAATCTTATTTGCAAAATTCCGCGCGCCTTCCAGCCGGTCGTCGGAAAGCACAATGTCCGTCCCCGGGGCCGCCATGGAAGCCAGGCAGAAGCGCATCGCGTCCGTCCCGTACTTCTGGTTCAGCGCCACGGGATCGAGCCCCGTGCCCTTGGACTTCGACATTTTCTCGCCGCTGCCTGTCCTCACCAGCGAGTGCAAATACACCGCGCGAAACGGCACTTTGCGTGTGAAATGCATTCCCAGCATGATCATCCGCGCCACCCAGAAAAACAGGATGTCGTAGCCCGTAATCAGCAGGCTCGTCGGATAGTAGGTTTTATAGTCCGCCGCGCTTTCATCCGGCCAGCCCAGCGTCGCGAAGGGCCACAGCCCCGAACTGAACCACGTATCCAGCACGTCGGGATCTTGCTTCAGATTTTCCGAGCCGCACGTCGCACACTTCGCTGGCGGATCCACGGCCACCGTCAGATGTTTGTGCTCTTCGCAGTACCACGCCGGAATCCGGTGCCCCCACCAAAGCTGCCGCGAAAGCGTCCAATCGCGTATGTTCCGCATCCAGTTGAGATATTCCTCGCGCCGGTTGCCGGGAACGATGTGGATCGTTCCTTCTTTTCCCGGTGCGTAGTCCTCCACCGCTTTAATCGCCGGCTCCGCCAGCTCTTTCATCCGGCAAAACCACTGCGTGGACGCTCGCGGCTCCACAATCGTCCTGCTTCGCTCGCACAGTCCCACGGCGTGCGTGTGATCGGTCACCTTTTCCAGCAGGTCCAGCGCCCTCAAATCCTCGACGATCTTCTTCCGCGCCGCAAACCGATCGAGTCCCGCATATGCGCCGCCATTCGCGTTGATTTTTCCTTCATCGGTCAGCACGTCGATTTGCGGCAAATGGTGCCGCTTGCCCACTTCAAAATCGTTCGGATCGTGCGCCGGCGTAATCTTCACCGCGCCGGTCCCGAATTCGCGGTCCACCATTTCATCGCCGACAATCGGAATCTCCCGATTCATCAACGGCAACAGCGCCATCTTTCCAATTAGATGTGCGTACCGTTCATCTTCGGGATGCACCGCAATCGCGGTGTCGCCCAGCATCGTCTCTGGCCGCGTCGTTGCTACCGCCAAAAACTGATCCGTGCCCACCACCGGATACTTGATGTGCCAGAGATGCCCCGCGCGCTCCTCGTGAAGCACTTCCAAATCGCTCAGCACCGTCAAACACACCGGGCACCAGTTCAGCAGCCGGTTCTCCCGATAAATGAACTTCTCGTCGTACAGCCGCACAAACACTTCGCGCACTACGCGCGACAATTCCGGAGACAAAGTAAACTTCTCGCGGGACCAGTCGCAGCTCTCGCCGATCTGCCGCATCTGACCGGTAATTTTTCCGCCGCTCTCTTCTTTCCATTGCCACACGCGCTTCTCAAACTCCGCGCGTCCCAGCGAGCGGTAGTCGATCCCTTGTTCCGCCAACTGCCGCACCACCACGCGCTGCGTCGAAATTCCCGCGTGGTCCATCCCCGGCAAGTACAAAGTGTTATAGCCGCGCATGCGGTGCCAGCGCGTCAGGATGTCGATCTCCGTGTGGTCCAGCATGTGGCCAATGTGTAGCGATCCGGTCACATTCGGCGGCGGAATCACGATCGAAAACACGGGTCCGGGAGCGTTCGCATCCGCCTTAAATAGCTCTTCCTTAACCCAGTATTCCGCCCAACGCGGCTCAATCTGCTGCGGCTCGTACCCCTTTGCTATGTCGCGCGCCATTCCGTCTACGTCTCCTGACATTCCCCGAGCAGGTGCCCACACGCCCGCTTGCCATGTAAAAGGTAATCAATGACTATACGAGGGCCAAAGCGGCGGCGTCAATTCAGCCGATACCAAGCCATCCTGAAGGTTCGCTATGCAAAGACTAAAAAAGTCTTCAAGGCGCCGCGTTTCTGCGGCATTCGGATTCAATCGATTTTATTCGGGTAGGGAACTACTGCTTCTTGGAATTCAACTCTTCTTGGACCATCGCTTCGACGACCGGCTTCAAAATCTCCCGCGTGACCGCCTGAAGCATCTCCGGGCTCATCTTCGCCAGCACTCTCGCAACCAGGTCGTCGTGCAAATTTGTCGCGGGCGCGGCTGTCTTTGCCACTTCCTCGCCACCTGCCGTCGCCGGGCTGATGATGGGATCGCCAGAATAGTGCGTCACTTCTTCGCGAATCGCTTCGATGGCGCCAGCCGGCACCGCCACTCCCTCCGCAACTTGTTCGGCACGATCATTCGCCTGCCGAACACTGTCTTGCGAAACACTCGATTCGATCGTTGTGGCACCGGACGCTTCCACTTGCGCCTGTTCGAATGGTGCCACTTCGGCCGCAGCCGGGCCACTATGCTGCGCCGTAGGCGCGTCTACCGCCAATCCCGTACCATTCTGTGGCGCGACCGCTGCGTCCCAGCTGGATGCTAATTGGCTCGCCTTATGTGCTACTGCGTCCCAGGGGCTGCTCGGCGTCGAGAACCACGATTCTCCGGGGCTCCGCGTTTCTGATTCCGCGGGAATTGCGGGCGTCTCCGCAACCACGGGCACCGATTCCTGAACTTTTGTTTCCACCGCCGGCTGCGCTTCTTCCGCCGCGGGTGTCACTTCTTCCTCGACCGCCGGCTTCTCATCTGATCCTGCCGCGATAGCCGCTGCCCACGCGTCCCCTGTAAAGGAAGCCGCTGGCGCAACCTGTTCTGCAACCACCACCGCAGGCGGACGTGTTTCCGTCGCAACTGCCGCCACCGAGTCTTCCGCCTCGGCAAATGCCGTTTTTTCCTTCGTGGGCTGCCAGCCGTCGTAGCCGTGTTTTCGCGCTGGAGTTTCCGCAAATGCCGTTTCGCGCCAGTCGTGCCCTGCGCCAGTCGTGCCTTGCGCCGCCACTGCCTCATCGCCGGAATCGGCCGCGTCACGCCGCCACGAATGCTTCGGCTCGTCTTCTTCCTTCTCCTCGGCCTCTTCCTCTTCTTTTCCGGCGCGCCAATCGCGTTCCCGCGCAAATTCCGCCTCCACGGGCGGCACGAAGGCGGTCTCTTCTTCACCGGAAGGTTGTGTTTCGAGCATGCTGCCGAAAGCCAAGGTTTGCGAACCGGCATCGATTCTCACCGGCTCGGGTTTCGTCACTACGTCTTCCACAAAACTTACATCTTCCAGCACCGGCTCGAAGTCGCGCGGCGACTCCACGGGGGTGGGAGCGGGGGCCGGAACCGGGACCCGTGCCAACGTTGGAAGCACCGGCGCCTGCCGGGGCGCCAAATCGGAAGTCTTCAATGCATCATGTTGTGGCGCTTTGTCCGTGCTGGTGGACGCCGCGGAATAGGAAACTCCCGCCCGCGCCAGCGCCGATTTCACCATCGAAATCAGCGGATCGGGAGGAACAAACGGCTTTTTCAGAACGCCGTCCGCGCCCACTCGCTGCGCTTCTTGCTCATCCAGGGGATCAAACGCGCCTACAAGCAAAATCACCGGGATATGCGCCAGGGCCGGATCATCCTTCACATATTTGCAGACTTCATACCCGTTGCGCACCGGCATGAAAACATCCGCCAGCACCAGGTCCGGCTTAATATCGGAAATCTTCCGCACGGCCGCTTCGCCATTGCCCACAGCGACAACGTCGATACCCTGATCCTTCAGGGCCAGCCCCACCATCTTCTGTATGTTGCTATTGTCGTCCGCAACAAGGATTCTGGCCACCGAACGTCCTCCGGACAAACTTCACCGAGTCTCATACATCTACTGCTACGCGGTTTCCCAATCGGGCGTCCAGCAACCGCGCTGGATAGAGACTCCAGAGTATTGGAGCACCCGAACTAACGCGCGTCAACGCCAACGGCTGATGTATGTGTCGGAAGTAAACATGGGGTCCAGGCCCTGTGATAGTGCCCAAAAATGCAACGGGTGCGGCAACTTCGCCGCACCCGCACTCCATCCAAATCTTGCCCCCGCCTACCAGGGGATGAGCTTTTTCAATCCCTTTTTCTTTTTGCTGGTGGACTCTTTCCCATCCTTTGCGGGTGTCGTCGCTTGCGTGCCGTCGGTCTTGGCGGCGTCCGCTGTTGGTCCAGTGCCCCCAGCCGCATCCGTTTTGGCCGTACCATCGGCCGCAGGCGTTGTGCTTGCCGTGCCACCCGCGGGAGCTGTTCCCGTCGCTGTTAGAGCGGCGCTCGGCACAATCGTATTTGTCGAACTCTCCGTAGTTGCGGCAGGAGGATTCGCCTCTGCCGGAGCTGGAGTGCCCGCAGCTGGCACAGTGTCACTCGCTGGAGCAACGTTCTCGCTGCCGCTCGCCCCGCTTCTCGTGGCTCCAACCCGAACCG